>Ga0074193_1001795_pt1 | contig 23179 bp, 23 predicted proteins | sample EPASupsiteHSE605_FD_64523 | JGI IMG/M metagenome (GOLD analysis project Ga0074193, IMG submission 64523) | Bioremediated contaminated groundwater from EPA Superfund site, New Mexico - Sample HSE6-05 | ecosystem: Environmental > Aquatic > Deep subsurface > Groundwater > Contaminated ... | reverse complement strand
AATTAACATAATCTGTACCAGCACTCCCTATATCCTGAGAATGATATGTCCAGTAATTTTCAAGGCCTGTACTATCCGTGTAATAAATTAATCCTTGTGGTCTATATCCTACAAGTCCTGATTCGGAATCAGAAGAAATAAATTGATTGTATCCACTAGCTTCATTGTGATTTTTTATCATCAACCCGTTATTAGTTCCTGTTGATGTCCAATCTTTTGCAATGGAGGTTATATCCCATTGAAATACATCTCCACCTGCTCCGCTTACTATTTTATAGTCCTCTATTTTAGGATTATAAGCAGGCTGATTGTTCCAAGTTATAGTACTTGAATTCCAAGATGCTTGCACTTTATGAACGTCTATTTGCGTCGGTGTTGCATTTGCTTGATTTAAATATAAAAATAGGTAAGCTCCAGTAACTATGCTTGTAGATTGTATTACTGGTAATGTAAAAGAAATAAATGCTCTATTCCTATTTGTAATGGATCCTTGTCCAACCTGCAGAAATTCAACTCCTCCATAATTTGAGTTAGGCACTCCTTCAGCTACATAACTGTCATGAATGCTATTAATATTTAGAGGTGTTTGTACTGTTGGATCAATAATTACAGGATATACTCTATCTTCACTATCTAACCATTCCTTATTTGGCAGCAAACTTAAAATATAATTATCGTCCTTTTGTTCTAATAGGATCTCTATATCCTTACTTATCTCTCCCTTAGTATCATACATGAAAGGAGCTTCCATAGTATATATAAGCTTTGAGTTATCAACATCATCATAAAAACTGATACTTTTATCTTCATTTAGTTTTGCTGTTAAATTCTTAGTTTTTAAGGTAAATTGAAAATTAGGGTTATCCACTTTTTCATTTAGTACTATTGATTCTTTAACTTTTTTTGATATAATACTGTATTCTAGATTTACTTTATCTTCTATATTTTCGTACTTTACCTTTGAATTAATATTTTTTAATACCTTTTTGTCTTCATCACTATTTCCATCCTTCGCTAAGTTTAGAACATTCTCTTGAATATTTGAAGACACTACCTTCGCTTCAACTTCTGCAATAGGGGCTTCAATCTCCCCATCACTAGATCCATCTGTACTTTTGCTTATTTTCCAAGATATTTCATACTTATCTTTATTAATGCTTATTAAATTTTCCGAATTAGATTTTTTAGATATTTTAACCTTAAAATCATTGTCTTTGTTTTCCAGCACGCTATTACCTGATTCATCTTTAGCTTCTACTAAAGTATTGTTTATATCCTTCCATTCACCATTTTCCTTGTAGTGAACTGGATCATTATATATTACTGCTTCATATGTGTTATCCTCAAGTAAAAAGTGTTTTATGTTCTCTTCTCTTTTTTCTTTCACCTCTTTGAGTATTTTTGGTGAATTTTTTGCTGATACTTGCGCTTCTGTTTCATTAAATTGTGGTTCTACATAGTTTTGTTTATTCTCACCATTTATTGTTTCTGCAAATACCTTTGTAGGAAGGGTAGTAAAAATAAAAAAAGCTATTAAAATCCTAGATATTAATCTCTTGTAGCTATTCACTATATTTCCTCCTTTGCTTTAAATGTTAACAAATTGTTAACTAAAGTGTATTATAGAACATCCTCTGGCTCAAGGAGTAATATATGCTGTGTTAGCTACTATATTACATTACATGATTATAGTGTAATTAACTCCTAAATATACTAATTAGTTTATAGTAAGCATCTTAACTTACCCATGTATTATGTCATTCGGTAAACCCTCCACCCCAACCCCTAAAGGAAACTTCACAATTATTAATAAAGCAGTAAATCCTGGTGGTCCTTTTGGAGCAAGGTGGCTAGGGCTATCTAAGAAAGGCTATGGAATTCACGGAACAAATAACCCTTCGTCTATTGGAAAGGCTGTATGAAACGGGTGTATTAGATTGCATAATGCTAATGTTATTGAAGTGTTCAACTTAGTTTCAATTGGCACACCTGTGAAAATAGTTTAGTTGTATTATCTTATGTTTAAAAACAAGAAAGTTCATAGCAACATACGATATGTATATTGCTGTGAACTCTAAGTTGTACTTATGGACATGTTCTCATATTTTTACATTTTCAGGGTGGTACCGCGTACATTAGTGGAGGACTGAAAGGGCTCGCTTGTTCCTCCACAGATTAAATTATGCTCCCAAAAATCTCTTTTTCTGCAAAAATGGCTGTTGCACCACCTGTATGCAGAAACGCAACATTGCTACCTTTCTCGATTTTCCCTGCCCTTGCGTCATGAACTAATCCAGCAAAGGCCTTTCCTGTATAAACTGGATCTAACAATAACCCTTCCTTCTTTGCTAACATTTTAATGGCTTCCGTTGCTCCTTCATTAGGGCATTCATATCCTGGTGCATAAAATCCTGTATCCACATAAAAATCTTTTTCTTCTACCTTAGATTCAAAATTTAAATAAGCTAATGCTTCATTGGCAAGACTTGCCTTACTGGCTGCATATCGCTCTCCAGTATCCAATACTGCAACTGAGCGAATAGTTGTATCCACACCCAAAAGTTTTTTTCCTGCCATTAGCCCGGCCATGGTTCCACCTGATCCTGTTGCGTGATACAAATAGTCAAAATTAATTCTCAGATCCTGAGCCTGTTCACACAACTCTATCATTCCCATGATATATCCTACGGAACCCACATCATTAGCTCCACCCATAGGAATATTCATGCATTTATGTCCTTCTGCTTCTAGCCTCTTAATATGCTCTTCTCCAAGAATTAAGGAACGCTTCTGTGCTTCGTCAAAAGTTTCGCCTTTCTTTAGGCTCACTATGTGAATTTCCGCATCAAAAATCTTGTCCAACAGAAGATTTGCCTTCATATCATTCTCATCTGGCTCCACTACTGCAGTCAGGTAAACTACTGGTTTAAGACCATTTGCAACTGCTGTCCATACGGTCTGCATCGCATGGTTAGACTGAGTTGCACCATAAGTAAATACATATTCACACTTGTCTTTCAGGGCTTTACCAATCAGGAATTCCAGTTTTCTGGTCTTATTTCCACCAAAGAGATTTTTTCCCGTAAAATCATCTCTCTTAATGAACAGGTTAATTTTCAGCTCTTTCGATAACTTTTCAAGTTTATATAAGGGTGTAGGAAAAAACCCAAGATCAACTCTTGGTGCTGTATCAATGTGATTTTTTACTTCTCTTATTGTCATTGACATATTCTTGTCCTCCTTGCATTGCCTAGTTGTAACATTTAATATTTATGTTGCAAACCCTTCTTTTATTCAATTGGCTGCACCTTAATCAACAGATTTTCCTAATCCATCCCTCTGGTGCTTCTATATCTCCTAACTGAATTCCAGTTAATGTATCGTATAGCTTCTGTGTAACAGGTCCCATAGTCTGCTGACAGCCAGAAAAACAGATTTCTTTTCCATGATCTACCACCTTTGCTACCGGCGAAATCACCGCTGCTGTTCCACATAAACCACATTCCAAAAAAGTATTGATTTCAGACAATTTAACCGGTCTCTCAGTCACTTTCAAGCCAAGATATTTCTCTGCCACAATCACCATAGAGCGTCTTGTAATAGATGGTAAGATGGTATCTGATTTTGGAATAACAATTTCATTATCTTTTGTTACAAAAAAGAAATTAGCTCCGCCGGTTTCTTCCACGAAAGTTCTCGTAGCAGAATCTAGGAACATATTCTCATCAAATCCTCTTCGATGTGCTTCCACATATGCATGTAAACTCATTGCATAATTTAATCCGGCTTTTAAATGACCGGTTCCGTGTGGTGCAGCTCGGTCAAAATCACTGACACAAATTGTTAATGGTTTTACGCCACCTTTAAAATAAGGCCCAACTGGAGTACATAATACACGGAACTGGTATTCCTCCGCCGGCTTTATACCGATTACTGGGGAAGATGCAAACATGTACGGTCTCAAATAAAGTGTTGCTCCACTTCCGTAGGGTGGAACCCAGTCAGCATTCGCTTTTACTACCTGATTAATGGCATCTAAAAATCGTTCTTTTGGAAATGGTGGCATTTCCAGGCCTTTTGCAGAATCTATCATACGTTCTGCATTTAAATCAGAGCGGAATGTTATAGTGCTTCCATCCTTTGTAGTATAAGCCTTTAACCCTTCAAATACGGACTGGCAATATTGAAAAACGCCTGCACTTTCATTTAAAATTATATTGGAATCTGAAGTAATTGCACCTTTGTGCCATTTGCCATTTTTGTAATTTGAGACATATCGTTTATCAGTTTCTCTGTATGAGAACCCTATACTTTCCCATGCTAAATTCTTTTTTTCCATATTCTCACCTTCTATTTCGATAATTTTATAGTAAAGCTTTTTTTCTGTATTAAGGTAGTGCTCTCTGAATTGCTTTTGTTTGTTTCTAATTTGATTTCAATTAAAGCTTACTAGCCTCTGCAATAATGTTCTCTACTGCAGTCTTTACATACTTAGGATCTGTAGCAAGATTCAATCTGATAAAGCCCTTAAAATTCTCGCCGAAGCATTCGCCATAATCTACCGCTAAATGGCATCTGCCCTGAATGAATTCCACCAATCTTTCTGGCTCAATGCACTTACGCATATCAAGGAGTACAAGATAAGTTCCTTCCAATGCACAAACTGTTACATCCGGTAGTTTTTCATGTAATTCCTTTTTAAGATAATTATAATTATCACGAATCACTCCCATGAGATTTGACAACCACTCTCCACCATGAGTATATCCTTTCATAGTAGCAGTTAATCCCATAATATTCATCTCTGTTCTATTCATACCTCTAGCAAATTTATCGTAGATTTTCATTAAGTTTTCATTTGTAATAACAATATGTGAATGTAGCAATCCTGCTAAGTTAAACGTCTTTGAAGCAGATGATACTGTAATAACTATATCACCATATAGTCCACCAGAAACAACTGCAGATGGGATGAATGGATTTTCTCCCAGTACGATATCCTGATGAATTTCATCACTTACTACTAAAACATTGTGTTTTTTACATATTGCTAGAATTTTATCTAATTCCTCCTCGCTCCAGACTCTTCCTACTGGATTGTGCGGGGAACACTGGATAAACATTTTTACTTGATTTTCCACTATTGCTTTTTCAATTGCTTCATAATTCATTGTAAAGTATCCTTCATTGTAATCCAAATCAACAGACACTAATTCCCTTCCATTGCTTGTAACCACATTATGAAACGGATAATAAACCGGTGTCAAAATCAAACACGCATCTCCTGGATTTGTAAATGCATGTATCATCCATGCAATTGCGGTTATACAACCTGTTGAAAAACGCACCCACTCTTTCTTAATCGGAAAATGATATCGTTCACTCATCCAATCAGAAAATGCTTTATAGTATTCCTCTGAAACAGAGGAATATCCAAAAACCCCATGCTTTGCTCTTTCAACCATTGCCTCAATGATCTGATCAGGGGTTTTGAACTCCATATCTGCAATCCACATGGGAATTAAGTTAGGGTCTCCATATCTACTTTCTAACTCATCCCACTTAAAGCAATCTGTCCCACGTCGCTCAATCAAATATTTTTCTAAAAACTCTTGTTTATTCACAAAACTAATCCTCCATAATTTTCTTTAGAACTTCATCTAGCTCAAAGGTTTGTGTGCCATCTTCTAACGTAAAGAATGGAATTCCAATTCCACCATTCTTTTTCACATTATTATAGATTGGATTGTTTTCACGGGCCTTTAGAAAAGCCTTAAGTGAAGGGAAGCTTGAGGAAATGTCCTCAAATTCAACCTCTATTTTTTTATCTTTCAATTTAACAAGGGCATATAAGGTATCCGTGCATAAATGACTACCTATTACATTTACTTTCATTTTTATGCTCCTCCTTTGAGAATATTAATAAGTAATAATATTATTCGCTTATTTTACTAGACTCTGTTTTCCTGCCATGATCTTCGTTTTTATACGATATGCAAATGAGTTTATTATCCTGTTTAGAAGGATTAGAAGTATACAGACTATCCACCATTTTATTCCCCATTCATTAAATGCTAGCGCAGCTCCAGCTAAGATAATAAGAAAATCTGCTAGTAAAAAAAGTACCTTACTTATATTAAATCCTTTTTTAACAATGTGCAAAAATCCTAAAATAACAAGCTTTATTCCATAAATACCTATAAGAATTCCGGCTACATCTTGAATTAAATAATATAGTTTTAAGTCCATATACTTCACCTCTTTGTAGAAATAACCCATTTTCTATATTTTAAAAATTTGCTTTATCCAAACTTAAAGCGTTAAGCATTTAGTTCTAACTCATTTTCACATATTTCATCATCATCATATTTTTTCATTGAGAATCCAGTAAACCCATATATTAAAGTAATAACCGGTGAAATATAATTCATAAAACAATATGGGAGATAGGCTACTGTGGCTACGCCTAGTGTACCCGCTGCATAAATAGCATGCCCATTCCAAGGCATAAGCACTCCTCCGTAAGTTCCACATGATTCAATTACACGTGATAAGTTTTCAGACTTTAATCTAAATTTTTTATATAACGGTCCCATAAAAGTACCAGCCAATACGGCAGCAAGACTTGCACTTCCACCAACTCCATTACCAAAATAAACCACTATCATTGTAACAACAGTTAAAGATTTTACACTTTTTATTTTAGTAATCAAAGGTTTTAAAAATGCATCCATAACTCCTATATGATTTAGAACCCCAGATACAAATAATGCAAAGAACATTAAAATTCCAGTACCAAACATAGAAGTAACTCCACCTCTATTTACAAGAACATCTACAAACTTCATACCTGTTTCTGCAGAAAATCCTTTATAAAAAAACTTAAGAACTGATGCAAGTGATTGATTTTGGTAAAAAATAGCAACTGCACCGCCTGCTACTGAAGCAATCATAAGTGATAAAAATGGAGATACTTTCTTAACTAAAAGAACTATTACTAAAACTGCTGGTAAAAATGCAATGAATCCTATTTTAAAATTACTGCTAATAGTATTTAAGACTAAATTTATATTTTCCATATCAAGATTAGCACTCTTATACTTAAATCCTATGAATGTAAAGATTATAGCTGTAATAATGTAAGTAGGTACCTGTTCAAACATCATATGCTTAACATGGGTCATAAGTTTAGTATTAGTAACAGCTGCTGCTAGATTAGTAGTATCTGAAAACGGTGACATTTTGTCTCCAAAATAAGCTCCACATATTATACAACCAGCTGTTAATGGTGCAGGCACTCCTAGCCCTTCACCTACAGTAATCAAAGCAACCCCAGCAGTTGCCATAGTACCCCAAGATGTACCTGTTGCAAGAGATGTAATGGAACATAATAAAAGTGTAGTTATCAAAAATAATTGAGGTGAAATGATTTTTAAACCGTAATAAATTATAGAAGTAATGGTTCCAGCTGCCATCCATGTACTAACCATACCTCCTACTGCTAGTACAATAAAAAATGGTTGCAAACCTTTTCTTACAAAGTTAAATCCTTCAGTTTCTATGTCATCATAACCATATCCTAAAGCCATTCCTATACATATTACTACAATAAATGTTAAGAAGAACATTCCCTCAAGTGGAGCTTTAAAAACTACTTTCCCACCTATTATAATCCCTATAACTAATGTCAAAATTAGCATAGCTAGGCCAAATGATAACTCTTTTTTCTTATTCATAATATAACTCCCTTCAATTATCAGTTTATACACATTATTTTTATATTTGAATCAATGATAGTCAAATTTATTTAGTATCACAATTTAACTTAAATATTGAGCCATATCCCTAGATAGTAGAGGTATAAAATGATCAAATTCTAGGATATTGCTAAACCATTAGCACTAGGGATATAGCTTATTGTCCAATCAATTCTATATTCATAAAATGAGATTCACTATAAAGTTGTTTACTGGTAATATAAAAGAAAATATTAACTTATTTTTCAACAGCAATTGCTTCAATTTCGCAAAGAACTCCCTTTGGAAGTGTTTTTGCTGCAACACAGCTTCTAGATGGCTTTGACACAAAATATTTAGCATAAACTTCATTAAAAGCTGCAAAGTCTCCCATATCAGCTAAAAAACATGTTGTTTTAAATACTTTATCAAAACCAGATCCTGCTTGTGAAAGAATCGCTCCAACATTCTTACAGCTCTGTTCTGTCTGGGCGGCGATTCCTTCTGGTACCATGCCATTTTCTGGATTTACAGGAATCTGACCGGAAGTATATACAATTCCGTTCACAACAAATCCCTGAGAATAAGGTCCAATTGCTCCTGGTGCATTTTTTGTTTCAATAATATTCATTACTTTTCCTCCTCTAAAATTAACAATTTTCTGTGTATTTTTCATTATGTTTAGTATTAACTGCTTCACATATTCGTTTCAAACCTTCTGCTACCACAGACTTTGGACATGCCAAATTTAATCTGATAAAACAATCAGAATTCTGAACGAACATATTACCACCTTCAAGGAGAACGCCGGCTTTATATGCAAAGAATAAAGGTAAATTCTCGTCTTTCTCAAAATAAGCGCTTAAATCCACCCATGCAAGATAAGTGGCTCCTGATATTTTGAATTTTGCCTTTGGCAAATTTTGCGAAAGGTACTCTTGGGTGAATCTGAAATTTTCATCCAGATAAGCTCGTAATTTCTCAAGCCAAACTTCTCCTTTTTCATATGCCGCCTGAGAAGCTGCAATACTCAAAGGATTATCAAAATTATAATGTTTTTTAAGCCATATTTCTCTCAGCTTTTCATCTGGGATAATAATATGTGAAATCATCATACCAGCCAAATTAAATGTCTTACTAGGTGCCATACATGTAATCAGTTTTTTATAATCCGGCATAATTTTTCCTAGTGGAATATGTGTTTGATTAAGACGAATTAAATCGCAATGAATTTCATCGGAAATAATCCAAAGCTGATGCTTTTCTACTATTTTTGCGATTTTCTTTAGTTCATCCTCTTTCCACACACGTCCTGTGGGATTGTGAGGATTGCAGAAAATAAAGAGTGTCGTCTTATCATCTGCAGCTTTTCTTTCAAAATCTTCAAAATCTATTGTGTAATATCCATCCTCATTAATCAAATCTGAGCACACACTTTCTCTTTGATTAAAATCAGCCGCATACTTGAAATATGCATAGGACGGAGTTAAAAATAAAACCTTTTCATCCTCTTTACAGATATAATTCACTAGCTCATACAATGCTGGGATAATACCATTTGACATAACCAACTCATTTTTGTCAAATTTCCATCCGTAGCGCTTCATGCACCAATTTGCAAAAGCCTCATAATAGCTGTTTTCGAATACTCTAGTATATCCGAAAATACGATTTTCCAATCGTTCTTTAATACCCTCGATTACAACATCTGGAGTTGCGAATTCCATATCTGCAACCCACATTCTTATAAATTCTTCATCTTTATAAGGAAAGGTCATTGTCTCATCCGCATGGAAAATATAACTGCGGAACCCATCCGTATTCATAGCATTTGTGTTTCGACGTTCAATAATTTCATCAAAATTATACATATCTTCCTCCTCCTACCGTATGATTATAAGTCATTCCTAATCCACTCTACAGCATAACGCACAGTAGAAATAGCACCCGTTTTCAACACAGATTCATTAAAATCAAATTTTTCATTATGATGATTTGCCCCATAACCAGCTTCTTCGTTTTTAATACCTAAAAAGGCAAATACACCTTTATATTTTCTTAACCATTTGGAGAATGTCTCTCCACCATACCACGGATCACAATCAACAACCGTACCCACTGGTAATACTTCTTGCAATACACGTTCAGCAACTATAGCACTTTCTTCGTCATTAATTACAGCACTGTTGATGGTCTCTAATGGAAATTCTGCTTTACATTTATGCATAGCAGCCGTGTGAACAGCAATATTATGGAACATTTCTTGTGCTTTTTTACCTTCTTCATCATTAAAAAATCTGAATGTTCCCCTAATCTCTGCCTTGTTATCAATTATATTTGATTCATTTCCAACATGCATCATTGGGATAGCCATTGTAACAGTTTCACCAGCTGTTATTTGATTACAAAATGCCACGCAAAGATTATTCAAGAAGCTTGCAGAACAGAATAATGGATTAGCTGCTAAATCTGGTCTAGAAGCATGTCCTTCTTTTCCAATAAAATCAACCCTAGCAGTGCAATAACCTGCCATTCGTGGTCCAGCTTCTACAGAAATCTTTCCTTCCTCTAATGCCGCATAAACATGAATTCCCCAAATACGGTCAATTTCGTATTTATCTAATGTTGCTAGAAGTGCATCAACCCCACTATTAGGTTCTTCTCCTTCCTCAAAGCAAAACAATATAACGCCGTTTAATGAGTCTTTCAAAGCATATAGCACCTGCATTGCCCCTAGCAGCATAGCTGTATGAGCATCATGTCCACAACCATGAAAGGTTTTAGGCTGTTCAGAAATGCATGTCCTTGTCCCAACAAGATTGGTTGGTGACTCTGTCATTAGTAATGCATCCATATCAGCGCGAAGAGCAATATGTTTACCAGGGCGGCCTGTATCTAATTTAACTATCACACTAGTTGTTGGTACTTCCTCATAGGTTAAACCAAGTTTGTTAGCTTCTTCAATGATAAAAGCTTTCGTTTTAAATTCATACATACCAATCTCAGCAAAGGTATGTACTTTTCGTCGGCAATCGATAATATAATTCTCATATTCATTAGCAAGTTCTAAAATCTGATCATTTAAAGGCATGAAATGTACCTCCTCAAAATCTTATATTTTTCATAAATAGCATAAAATCACCTTTTGTAAACGGACCTTTCAATGACCAAACATATAAATGTCACATTCACTATACCTTGTATGATCATGCTGTATCATATTTCTTATTTTAATATTAAAAATTTTTCGCGTCAAAACACATAAAGTTTCTTATGAATAAACTTTTTTTCTTATTTTTTTAATTAAAATAGATTTTTTTCTTTTCCTATGTTAAAATTCTTGTATACAAAAAAAATCACCAAATTTTCGAACTTTTGTGTATTTATACGAAACTAATCATAAGAGGTGGAAAACTATGTCTGAAATCAACATACAGATTGGCAAGCAGATTCGCACCTATAGAAAAATGCGAAAATTAACACTTGATGAATTATCTACTATGCTTCATAAAAGTAAATCCACGATTTCAAAATATGAAAAAGGAGAAATTTCCATAGACATAGAAACACTATATGAAATTGCTGATGCTCTCGAAATTCATGTTGAACAATTGCTCTACCTTCGTCCCAAACGTACTGTTATCTCTTCTCATAATAACAGTCCTGCATTTTTCAGTGGAGTATCTCAATTCTACTCCTATGTTTATGATGGACGAAGCAACAGTATCATTCGTTGTGTATTTGACGTCCTCTCTGAAACAGAAAATCATCAACATAAAATTATGATGTATATGAACTATAAAGATTTTGATAATTACCAGAATTGTGAAAATACCTATTGGGGCTATATTAAGCATTATGACGCACTTACTCACATCTCACTTGTTAATAAGGATACAGCTATGGAAAATGTCAGTGTTCAGATACTGGCTTCCTACTTAGATTCTGATACCAAATGGGGATTGTTTAACGGATTCTCATCTAGACCAATGATGCCCATTGCCGTTAAAATGCTGTTTTCAAAAACCCGTTTGAAAGAAGATTCTACTCTTGTTCATCAGCTAAAAATTTCTAAAGATGATATCCGATTATTGAAATTATATAATATGTTATCTGCTACTTAAATAAGAGAATTACCTGAAATATACAAAAGCCGTACAATCTATTAGTTGTACGGCTTGAATGCATAATTAGAAATTATGCTACACTATATATCTTCACATCAGGATCAGCATCCCATAATGGTTTGAGCCCTATAAAAACGTCGTTTTTAAATAACTCACTATCTAAATATGACTTTGCATTCTCTACACTGTCAAATCCATGAAGTACCTGAACATCTTCATCGCGAATTAAAAGGTCTTTAGTAAGTGCACCAGGTATGTCATTCAAAAATGGAGTGCGGTAATCTGAATAAATCTTTCCTGCAGCGGGTCTGTTTTCGTTGCTGATTTTCATTGTGATTTCAAGATAAGCTTTTACTTCCATTGTAAAATTCCTCCTTAAATATTGTTATATTTGCTTATTGCATAATGGAAGTATATTAAAAAAACTATGTGAGTGAAAGATATCAGTAAATTTATGAGTAACTAATAAATTTCATAGTGACTTGCAAATTTATAGTTACTAGTTATAATTTATATATAAGGTATTGGAGGGATGGCAGATGTATAAACCAAAATTAGAAAAGGAAATTAGGTGCCCTTTAGAGTACGGGTTAGATATATTCGGAGGTAAATGGAACTCACGTATTATTTGTGTGCTAGCTGAAAAGCATATCTTGCGTTATAGTGAAATTCGCAAGGAAATGACAGATATAACGGATGCAGTATTGGCTACAACTCTAAAAAATCTAATTTTAGATAACATTGTAAGAAGAGATCAATACAATGAAATTCCTCCTAAAGTTGAGTATTCATTAACAGATAAAGGAAAATCTGTTGTGCCTATTTTACAAAGTATTTGTAAGTGGTCTGGAGCTTATCACAAAAATGAAAGTGAACATATAATGGCTCAATGCCAGAAATGTGATTATAGCAATGAATAAAATAATTTACAATTTGTATATTCCCTATTAGTTACTTTTAGCAACGAACTTACTAAAGTAATAGTAATGCTTAGTGAAAAAAGTGGCTATTTTGCATCCATTTCAGAACTAAAATTTACAGTATAAACAAGAAAAAATAATAATAAAGTCTAGTGATAACATTGCTCTTTTACAGCCTCATTGGCTGCTTATTTCACTTTACCCCGGTATCAAGTCCTTCGGTAAACCCTCCACCCCAACCCCTAGAGGAAACTTCACAATTATTAACAAAGCAGTAAATCCCGGTGGACCTTTTGGAGCAAGATGGCTGGGATTATCCAAGAAGGGGTATGGTATTCACGGAACAAATAACCCTTCTTCTATTGGGAAGGCAATATCAAATGGGTGTATCAGACTGCACAACTCTAATGTTATTGAACTTTACAATTTAGTTCCTATTGGTACACCTGTAAAAATAGTTTAGCTGTATTATAAGAATAAAAATTCTTAAATTCCTAAATTCTACTCTATAATTCTAATATTTAATATGGTTGTAACTTTCTTACTATATTCTAGTGGGGGTTATACCTATCATGTTTTTTAAATTCTTATATAATCCATAAAAATAAGGTTCATAGCACTGTGCGATATACACATTGCTATGAACCTTATTCTCTACTTATAGACATGTTCTTATGTTTCTACACCTTTCCAGTGGAGCCTGATACCTTTTCCTAAGACTGAAAGGATTCTCCTTCGTAAAAAAACAATAGGGAACATAAAACCCACTTCAACTTTTACTTATAAACCTTCAAAGCCTTCATTTTTATAAGGAACATATTCCTCCGGTAAGCTACGGAATGCGGACTTTCTCGCTAAGTTCAATGTCTCTTCTCTATCCTAACAACTGTCTCTACGCAACTATATATTAATCATTTTTTTCTTAAAAGTTTCATCTGGAAAAATCAATAACTTTATCGACTGAATGGTTTGTTAAGTTGTTTGATTAATATGCCTTTTTGCAATTTAAAAATCCCACCATGTAGAAACAGGAATGTGCAGATCAGAATCTAATTGTACAGTTTGTCCAATCTCAGGAGCTATTAGATTGAGGTGTTTTTCTTTTGCCGCTTTTAGTGCCCGTTCTATAGGCTCGTTCCAACCATGATAAGCTAATGTAAAGGCTCCCCAATGTGCTAAAACAATATTCTTGCCATTTACATCCACATTAGCTTGTATAGCTTCTTCTAGTGTCATATGAACCCAGAACCAACGTCTATCATACTGACCATCCTCCAGTAAAGTGATATCAAAAGGCCCGTATTTTTTCCCTATTTCCTTAAAATGAGCACCATATCCACCATCTCCGCTATAATATAAACGTGTATTTTTTCCAAGGATGATCCATCCACCCCACAGGGTAGAATTGGAATTAAAAGGTCCTCTTCCGGAGTAATGTAGGGATGGTGTCAAAGCAACCTTTACGCCTTGATAGTCCATTTTGTCCCACCAATTGAGTTCTGTTATTTTTTCTTTTGGAATCCCCCATCGAATCAAATGAGCACTTATTCCTAGTGGAACAAAGAAATGTTCAACCTTACTCTTTAATTTTATAATGGATTGATAATCTAAGTGGTCGTAATGATCATGTGAAATAAAGACTGAATCAATAGGTGGCATTGCATCAATAATTTGCAGCATATTTTGACTATACTTATATCTTTTACTTCCTGCAAAAGAAACTGGTGAGGCAGTAGGACTTAGCATGGGATCTAAAAGTATTTTTTTATTATCAATACTAAGAATAAATGCAGAATGCCCCAGCCAAGTTAAACTATCTTTTTCATTTTTAATTTTATCCCAATCAATTGTAGAAACAGGAATTACACTATCCGGGTTTCGCCCTTTAGCCCCTGCAAAGGAATCTCTAATCATTGATAAATTATCCGATAGACTCATATCTAAGCTTGTTGGAACCTCATTAACAAATTTCCCGTCTACATAATTATTTAAGCCTTTATACACCTCTTTTTGCTCTTTGGATGGATCCCCTCCAAAAGCAGGGTATAAGTTTAAAAACAATGTAATACCGATACATAGTAAAAGTAAAAAACTAGATAGATATAATATCATCTTCTTTCATATTCCACCAAATCAAAAGCAACCTTAATATCGCCATCACCGACAGCTTGAGCAAAACTTTCTGCATCCTCAATATATCCGATACGGGTATATCTATAGGAGCTTGAGAAGGTTTCATAGAACATGACTAGACAATTATCGCCATACAGCATGATATTTCCAGCATGGATTTCCTTCGGTTGTTCGGGACCCGTAGGGAGTTCGTCCGTAAAATAATAGTACTTTTCATTGCCATTTAGTTCGCTCATGTTAATGGTTAAGGGAAGCTTCTGAACTAGTGCCTGTGTTGTTTGATTATCATCAAGGTTTGCCGAAAATGCCTTGTTACCCACTGTTATTCTCAAATCTATCATCTTTAATGTGTTTAACGCGTCACCATCATATGTTTGTTGTGTAAAATCACTTCTTGGTATTTCCTTCTGATTGGTCTGCTTACTTTCATTCGTTTCTCTGTTATCACAGGCAGTTAGACTAAAGCAAAACATAATCACACAAAGTGTTGAAATTACTTTTCTCATATTCAATATCCCTTTCTGTGTAAACTTAAATAACAACTTTTTACTACGATACACAAAACAACTTAATCATTATCGTATAATCTGTAATAAGACGAAAACAGCAGGATTACTCCTGACTGTTTTCGATTTTTTTGATAATTTTAGCAGGTACACCGCCCACAATAACATTAGGAGGTACATCCCTGGTCACAACTGCACCAGCTCCAATAAGAACTCCATCTCCAATTATAATGCCGCCTTGATCTTGATTTCACCTCGGTTCAAGTGCGCCAAGAAATCACGAATATCCATTGTTATTCCCCCTATCGATATGACTTCTTAAGAACCGCTACAACGTCTTCATGGGTCATTTCACATGGATTTGCTGTAAATAATCCCCCCATGGTTTCACGAGCATTGGTTGCAATTTTATCGAATTCATCTGGCGTTATACCATAATCGCTCATTTTGAGTTCCGCCACACCACAAGCTTTTTGCAAGTCCACAAGCGCAGTGATGAAATCCTCTGGCTTATCAGCATCTTTAGTTCCCATTGCCTTTGCCATCGCTATAAACCGATCATCACAAGCATGCTTTTCAATAAAGAATTCATAGAACGCTTTTGAAATCATGATAAGTCCTGCACCGTGAGGCAACTCCTGATGATATGCACTCATCGCATGTTCAATTGAATGCTCAGCAGTAGTAACGCTGACGGTCATAACTACACCTGAAAGGGTGTTGGCAAATGCCATATGTTCTCTTGCTTCCATATCGCTGCCGTCTTTTACCGCACGGGCAAGATATTTAGCTGTATTTTCAATAGCAGTCAGTGCATACATATCACTCATCAGGCTTGCATATTTAGAAATATAACTTTCTGTAGCATGGAAAAGTGCATCAAATCCTTGATAAGCGGTAAACTTAGGCGGAACTGTCTTCATCAGTTCTGGGTCGATTATAGAAATCACTGGAAACAAACGATCATCCCCACCAAAGCCAATTTTCTCATTGGTTTCATCGTTTGTGATAACACCCCACTGATCCGCCTCTGAACCAGTTCCTGCTGTTGTAGTAATACAAATTACCGGAAGTGGATCATTTACAATTGCTTTGCCTTTGCCAGTGCCACCGTAAATATAATCCCAAACATCTCCATCGTTTGTTATCATTGCTGCTATTGCTTTAGATGCATCCATAACACTGCCACCGCCAAGAGCAACAATAAAGTCACATCCATTATCTCTTGCTGTTTTTGCTCCTGCCATGACGGTAGACTTCAGCGGATTTGCCTGTACTTGATCAAAGACGACACTCTCAACACTAGCTCGTGAAAGCTCCTCTACCGTGCGATCAAGAGAACCATTTTCCTTCGTAGATTTTCCGTTTGAAATTACTACCATTGCCTTTTTACCAGGCAGTTTCTGCTCATGCAGTTCGCTAAGTCTTCCACAACCGAAAATAAATCTTGTTGGTACATGCATATTAAAGCTCATTTTTTATTCCTCCAATTTGATAGTTTTATATATAGCTTGTATGTCATAAAGCACTTTCATTACTTACTTGAAATGAATATTATATCGTTTATAATCTGCTCTACTGATATTCCATTTAATCTCAAAAGTTCATCTGGAACATATCTATCTGGGAAGCTCTTTCTAATCCCATAATTTTTAACTTTCATTTCTGACGATCCATAGAAGCTTGCAATCTTCTCCCCAAAACCACCTTCCAAAATTCCATCTTCTAAGGTAATCACAAGTTTATGGTCTTCTTTCAGACTTTCCAATAGACTTTCATCTAGACCAGTGATGAATTTAGGATTAATCAAGGTTGCATTGATACTATTTTCTTTTGAGAGTGTACCAACTATGGTTTCACCTAATTGATAGAAATCCCCTAATGCAATCACTGCAACACTTTTTCCTTTTTTTGTAACCTGATATTTATTGAGAACAGAATAATCTGTTGTATCCTCCTTACCACTTGTTACAACACCAGTTGCAGGAACACGGATAGCGACCGGATGATCTTTCTGATTGATTCCCCATTCAAGCATCGCAAAATATTCTTCTTTACAAGTTGGTGCTAAATATATCATGTTTGGAATATTTCCCATCATAGCAATATCAAACAATCCGAGGTGAGTTACATCATTCATTCCATATACAGATGCGCCAAATACTAATATGAGAGCAGGATTATTATTGATACATAAATCCTGAGAAATTTGGTCATATGCACGCTGTATAAAGGTACTATATACACAGTAAACTGGCTTTCCACCATTTTTTGCGATTCCAGAAGACAGCGCAACTGCATGTTCTTCTGCAATTCCAACATCAATATACTGTTTTCCTGCAAGATCTCTTCTTTCCTTGAAAAATCCAAATCCAGGTGCAGTAGCAGAGGTGATCATTGCGACGGTTGGATCTTTTTTCATAGCCTCTAACAAATATTCTGCTGTCCAATTTTCATAACTTTCAGGATTTGACATAGAAAATCTATACTCGCCTGTTTCTAAATCAAATGGAGATCCTGCATGGAACAGTTCCCTATTGACTTCTGCTGGTTTAAATCCTTTTCCCTTTATGGTATGAACATGCAAGACTATCGGATGATTCGTATCCTTCACACTCTGGAGCGCTTTTACCAATGCTTCGATATCATGACCATCTTTTACATACAGATAATCCAGTCCCATTGCTTTAAAGAAGTTACACTCACTTGCGCCTTCTGATTCCCTTAGTTCATAAAGGTTTTTGTATAAACCGCCATGATTTTCTGAGATTGACTGGTCATTATCATTCACAATAATAATCATATTAGTTCCTGCTTCTGCTGCATTGTTCAGACCTTCATATGCCTCTCCACCGCTTAAGGAACCATCCCCAATTACGACTATGATATTTTCTTTATCACCTTTTAAATCCCTTCCTTTTGCAAGTCCGCAGGCAAGGCTCACTGAGGTTGACGTATGACCGATGGTAAAGAAATCATGGTCGCTTTCTAAAGGATTGGAATACCCTGTCACCACATCATATTGCTCTGGTATTAAGAAGGCATCTTTTCTTCCGGTCAACATCTTGTGGACATAGCTTTGATGGGAAACATCAAAGACAATCTTGTCCTTTGGTGAATCAAATACATAATGTAGTGCTATCGTAAGCTCCACAACCCCAAGATTTGGTCCAATATGACCGCCATGCTCACTTAGTTTTTTGAGCAATGTCTCACGAACTTCTGCGCTTAATTGTGTTAATTCTTCTAAAGATAATTTTTTAACATCTTCAGGTGAATTGATTTTTTCTAAATACATTTCGAATTTCTCCTTTAATTTTTTTTAATAAACACTCATCATGGGAGGAAGATATCGTATTTTTTCTCATTTGTGGTCCCCTCATCTAAGTTTTGTTGGGACATACCCCTAAAAACGTATTATCCATTTCTCCCTTGATTGAAAAACGTGTTGGTGTTAAACTCTAACTAACGAGTTCGATATAATTCTACAACTTAAAGTTAACTTTAAGTCAATGCTTTCTTTATAAAAATTCTAAAATTATTTTGGAGGAGATAGAATGATTTATACAGTCGGTGAAGTGGCAAAACAGCTTGATGTTGCTGCTTCAACATTAAGATATTATGATAAAGAGGGATTGCTTCCATTTATAGAACGCTCCGGTGGCGGTATGCGTATGTTTAAAGATGAAGACTTATCATGGTTAAAAACTATTGAATGCCTTAAAAAAACAGGAATGCCGATCAAGGACATAAAACATTTTATTGACTGCTGCATGGAGGGCGACTCTAAGATAGATGAGCGACTGTCCATCATAAAATCACAGCGAGATGCAGTCGTCAAGCAGATGAAAGAAATGCAGGAAATGCTTGATATGTTAAATTTCAAGTGTTGGTATTATGAAACCGCTAAGGAAGCAGGAACCTGCGCAATTCACGATCACGATAATATACAAATAGAAATTATTCCCAAAGAATACCATAAGTTTATAAACCAAAAATAAGAATATTCCGTTTTTAAAGTTTCTGTTTAAATAAAACTTCTCTGTTCTTATCAAATATAATAAGATTTGTTGCTCTTGAGTTTCCCATTGTATTAGGAATAATTATCGCCTTATTTCCATTTACAGACTCCGATATTACGGTATTATCATCTAAAATAAGAGTTGCCCAAGATGCTTTATCTAATATCGAACTATCATTAATTATTAACCAGGCAAAAGAATAAAACGAATATGCCCCGTCAATATTGTCTGAACCGCCACCTAATCCTATAGATACAGGTGTTATGTTAGCATTATTCCTTCCAGAACCACTACTTTCAGATTGAATATTACCATTCTGATTTGATGTTAAGCCATAATAACTTGTTGCACTATTTGTTTCATGTAAAATCACAGTATAATTTTTGATATTCTTTATTGATATTGGAGTAATGCCTTTTTCCTTCACAAAATTATTTACTTGCTCAAATGTAAGAGGTCTTAACTGTGTTGATTCTTTATGCTTAAATGATACATTGCTTTCTTTTGCCCTTACATAGTTATGAGAATTTGAATATCCTAATACAAAAAACATACTAAAAAATAGACCTGAACTAATTAGAAATGAGGAAATGCCTCTACTAAATCCTCTCAATTGTTCTCTCCCCTTTCACCAAAGTGCCTGTTTTTAGTATGTTCAACTTAACAAAATTAATGAGATTAGATAATGATTCATATTTATAAAACTACAATTAGTGAATAATATATTACTATGACCAAGCTTTTATTATATTCATATGTTTAAGTATCAAGTGTTGAGGTAAATACTATTTATTATTTTTGTGGAAATAATTTATTTTTATAGTACGCTTCTGCTTGATAAATTATAGCTAATGGATTATGACCTAAAACTCTATCCTTTACTGCAAAAACAGTTATAGGTGCATTAGAATACTTTATAAATAAAGAATCATGACCTACGCATAAACCTAAAATTATATTAAGTTCTGTTTTAGACCCATTTAAAAACATTGCTTGTCCTATAGGATTACACATTGCTTCGTAAGTACCTGGGCTTACTTTTTCACTATCTTTAATATTTAAAAATTCTTTAGGTATGCTTCCATTTTTACATGCAACTGAATTAACCTCAAATCCATTATTTTTTAATATTGAACATAATATTTTTGCTTCTTTATTTAAACCTACACAGAAAGCTACTCCTAACTTTTTAAAATTACACTTATTTGCAAAATCCATTATCTCTTCAAGTCTTGTGTTTTTACAGTATCCTTCTGCTTCAACTAATGCTGAGTTATATGCTAAATTATAATTTTCCTCTTCATTATATAATTCCTTTATTTTTTCCTGTTCTTCTTTTTCACTGCATGGACAATTACGGGGTAATTTTTCAAGTTCTCCTTTTTTACAATAATTTTCACTACACATAGTACAAGTATACATATTTAACCCTCCCATTAATATTGAAAATATATCATCTCATTATACAGTTATGAAACAACGTTATATAAATTATAACATTTTCAATAACTTTTGTAAAAAGAGCCATAAATTTTAGTAAGCTTAGTAGCTTATTCTGTTATCATATCCTTCAGTAAACCCTCCACCCAAACCCCTAAAGGAAACTTTGCAATTATTAATAAAGCAGTAAATCCTGGAGGACCTTTTGGAGCAAGATGGTTAGGATTATCTAAGAAAGGTTATAGAATTCATGGAACCAATAACCCTTCCTCTATTTATTGGAAAAGCTGTATCAAATGGGTGTATTAGATTGCACAACCCTAACGTTATTGAGCTTTACAATTTAGTTTCTATTACCTATATAAAAACAGTTTGAACCAGTAACATGTAGATAACTGTTCCAACACCAATACTTAAAAGTACATTGTTTTTCCAAGAATGTAATACAACAATACAGATTATAGCTATTGCCTCCGGAATCCAATATGAAGGGCTATTAAAATTAATATTTTTAAGACAATATACCACTAATAAACCTATGGCAGAATAGGGTAAAACTTGTCCAAGGTAACTAATATATGAATTATTTGACTTAGTACCTTTAAATAAAATAAAAGGTAAAAACCTGGTTATCATTGTACCAATAGTTACCATGCAAACAATGATAAAAGTTTGAATAGGTGTTAAAGTCATTGTACTCTCTCCTCTACCAGTTCTTTTTCATCTGCATATTCTTTTCGAGATACTGTCAATACTGCCAATATAGCTATCATAGAAGGAATAATAAAACTACCTTGCCCGAAGATAATCAAACAGATAATGGAACATACAACCCCGATTACTGCGGGTTTATGGTTTTTCTGATTTTTCCACTGTCCTACGAATATCACAACAAATAGAGCTGTCAACACAAAATCAAGACCCTTTGTATTAAACGAAACTATAGAACCCAAAATTCCCCCAAGGGCTGACCCTAATACCCAATAGCTGTGATTAAGAAGTGTAATAAAAAAACTAAACCAGTTCCGATCTACACCCTCTGGAGGCTCAGCTGAGCAGATAATAGAAAATGTTTCATCACACAAACCAAAGATGAGATATGGTTTAAATTTACCAGTATATTTATATTTATCAAGCATTGATATTCCATAAAATAAATGCCGTGCATTTACCATCAATGTCATTAGCAATGCATAAACTGGATTAAAAATTGATGTAAGGAAAGTAATTGCTACATATTGTGCTGAACCTGCAAATGCCATTAAACTCATCAAAACCGTCCAGTAAGCCCCGTAACCCTTACTGTTCATTAATATCCCATAAGCAATACCTAAGAAAGTAAACCCAGTAAATACAGGAATAGTATGTGGAAAGGCTGCCCGTAATGCTCTAGTTTTTTCTTTCAAGTTTTTCACCTCACTAAGCTTCATCAATTGGTACATTGACAGTACGTTTTTCTATTCCCATAACCATGCTTGTTTCAACTCTGCTGATTGTAGTATTCTGCATTAATGAATCAATTATAAAGTCTCTATAAGTTTCCATATCTTTCGCTACAATCTTAAGCAGATAATCGTGGCCTCCTGTAAGTGTATAGCACTCTTGAATCTGTGAAAATCTATTTACATCTTCTAAAAATGAATGTATTGTTTCTCTATTAAGTGGTGATAAGTTGACAAGAACAAATGCAAGGACTTCCATTCCCAATTTTTTTTCATCAACAATAGTAGCGAATTTTTTAATAATGCCCATTTCTACTAAATTCTTTGTTCTTGCAAGGCAAGCTGATGGTGAAAGCCCTATTTTTTTGGATAATTCCAAATTTGAGATTGAGCCGTCTTCCTGTAATTCTCTCAAAATTGCCCTATCAATATTATCAATAATAACTGCCATATTATATTCTCCTTTTTGTACGAATTATTAAATTTTATTTCGTATAATAAATATGATACCACTATATATTTTAAATACAAGTAAAAATTCAGCATTAAATTCTTAAGCAAATAATTAATGTTGAATTTTATATACATTAGAATAGCAAATTGTTTAGCTAGATGAAACAAAAAAGTTCATAGTAATCTATTCCTCCCATTACTATGAACTTCAATATATTATTTATTATTAAAATTAAGATGAACCTCTTGATCAGAGATTTCTAAAAATATTTGAATATACATCATATCAGAATAACAACATTTGAGTATGTCTTCTTCCACATTCTCTCTTTTATAATAATCATGCGTATATCTATTTCTTAACCTAACAAAGTTAGTTATAAACTCACATAAGGTATCA
>Ga0074193_1001794_pt1 | contig 23184 bp, 22 predicted proteins | sample EPASupsiteHSE605_FD_64523 | JGI IMG/M metagenome (GOLD analysis project Ga0074193, IMG submission 64523) | Bioremediated contaminated groundwater from EPA Superfund site, New Mexico - Sample HSE6-05 | ecosystem: Environmental > Aquatic > Deep subsurface > Groundwater > Contaminated ... | reverse complement strand
GGCTAAAGCATTAAACGGAATCATAGTGAGAGCCATACCGGCAATCGCTAAGGAGGCTAAAGCTTTTTTTGTTCTTTTCATGTGTTAAATATCTCCTCTCAATTTGGGATCGTTATTCTTTTTCTCTTAGTGAAGAGACTCTCTCTCTATTGTCCTTCACATACTTGATGAAATAATGAAACGATGCGAAGAAATAATGAAACGGATAAACATTGCGAAATAAAATAAATTTTTAATTCAAGTGCAATTGTTCCTTCGCACAAACAAGATATTAACACATTAAATTTTAAAGAGCACTATTAACCTATTGGTTGCGTTACCATTTGTTGCTTATAACTGCTTTTTGTTTGCTAGATCAAGAAAACGATTAAACTGTTATAGAATTAAAGTTTAATTAAGACCCTTTAAAGTACATATTGTAAGGTAATTATAAATATCTAAAATTGATTAGACCTAAAAATCTAAAATCTTTAACTTTAAGAAATTTATTGGAGACTTTAAAAAAAATGATCTCCGAAAAATCGGAGATCATTTACTGTGGAGGTTTCATTAGATATCTGTAGAATATCTGTAGCTGGATTGTTGGGAAAAAAGTTCCCTCCGATTATGCTGTCCCGGAGGGCAAAGAGAGAAATAAATACACATGAAAAAGAATGAAAAGAACTTAAAAGTCCCTTACACATTATACAATAGCTTCCGGACATTTTGCGTTGGAAAGTAAAGGTAAACGCCGCTATTGGGGTCAAGGCAGGGAATTTCTGAGATATAATTGTGCTTCGTTCTCTCCACACTCCGGATGCTCTCTGAGTCATTTCAATAATAATGAGTTATCCCCGCATCTAGCAGAGCTCCTTGGATTTGGAGTAAATAACCAATCCTTGCGTGCCGAGAAATATCTTAGCCTTGACTTGAAATCCTTGATGTTCCAGCAAATATGCAGTTCTTAATTGTTAATTGTTTGTACTCTTAGATTTCGCTAAAGGCTCTGGTCTAAAACTAGTCGACAGTTTACAGGGGATAACTGTGGGAGATTTTATGGCAATAAGCTGATTGTTTTTGAAGCTAAAGGTTTGCTGAAAAATCTCCGTAGTTTTATACCAAGGATTTGAATTACCTCCAAACACGAAATTGCCAAGACTATAAACGATGGTTTTACCTTGATACACTTCAAACGGTTGAATTACATGCGGGTGATGACCTAGAACCAGACTTGCCCCCTGCTCAACTGCAAACCGTCCAAGTTCACGTTGCTCTGAAGTTGGCTGGCTTGTGTTCTCTATACCCCAGTGAAAACTGACGATTATTAAGGATGTCTGATCTTTAAGGAATTGGATTTTATTCGCTAACTCAAACTCAAGGTTGATTAGATTTACTCCTTCTTCCAGTTTTCCTAAAGTATTAACCCCGATCAACCCGATCATGATTCCATCTTTTTCATATATGGCAACTTTATCATAGCCAAAACTTTTTATTCCCGTATTATCTAAGGCCGTTACCGTGTCTTTAAATCCTTTTTCCAGGTAATCCATACTGTGGTTATTGGCTAAATTCACCGCTTCAATGCTGCCATCCTTTAGTATAGCGGTGTAGGACGGGCTTCCCTTAAAGAAAAATGCTTTATCACCTTGAAAACTTTTATTAGGTTTTTCTGTCGCTTCCGTTAAAGTTCCTTCTAAATTGGCAATTGTTAAATTATCTGCACTTAAAATTTCCTTTACTCCAGAAAAAAAATATCCTACTCCCGCTTGTTTGAAATATTGATTGAAACTACCTGAATATTGAAACCTATCATCCTGACCAAGCGTGATATCACCAATGGCACTAACGGTAATCTCTATATTTTCACATCCCTCCTGCAATGGTAGAGATACAACCTTTACGTTCTCTGCCGGTTCATAGATATCCGTATCATCAAAATGCCACCACTCGGTTGCCAGGGGTTTGAATCCGTACTTGACCATGATTTCCTCCAAATATTTGGCGTTAGTGTTTTGATTGGCCCTCGCTGCTGCAGCCGTGAAATTGTCAAAGCCCGTCGGCATCTCGATTTCATTTCCGAGCAGATCTACAAAAGTTAAGTCTACCGCTGATCCCCGCGAGTGATTCGAATAACCCTTATAAGGATTGGCAACATAGCGTGAATCAGGTATAAGACTCCACATCTTGAGCTGCGCTTTAGGAACGCGATAGGCATCCCAAATTTTAAGACGGAATCCTTTCTTTTCGACTTCGTCGGCAACTTTTTTCAGCTTTTCAGCTGTTCCTTGGCGCAGAAGTGCTTTAGAGTCATCATAAAGCCTAGTATGGGTAAAGTTATCGGTTGTCGCATATTTCATGTCTAACTCCACTGAAGGAATGATCTGCTGAATCTCTACAAAATCCGTTTTCTGGCTTGTAAATGTAACCCCCTGAGCTTCGATAGTGAGTCCCAAAATAAAAGCTAGGGTAATCAGAATAGTCAGGAATCTGTTGAACACAAAAGACCCACCTCCCGTAAATACTAACCACTGGGACTGGTGCAGTGTAACAAAAACCATCTTAAACTCAACATCTTAGGCCATGGTTTCAAAAAGCAAAGTACATTAATTAAAATCCCCAAAAGATGACGCATTATCTTACTTTCCAAGCGGTAAAATTAAGGGTTAATTCTTATATTAAACATTTCTTGTATGTTTTTGGCTAAAATTTGTGACAAAAATCAGGTCCAGTTATTTTAGTAATAATTGGACCTGAAGCAAGGAAACTTTGTGTAATTAAAGTAATAAGTCAGATTATTGATTGTGCTTGAATATAAAAAATCAAAATACCTAGTTTGGAATGTCGTCACCTTAAAATCTACTTTGGTTTACCCCAAGGACAAACACGAATACATATCCCGCAGATTGGCTTACCAATTTCCGGACGTTTGGCAAAGTCTTCATTGACCTTTTCTAAACAGCGCGAAAGGTCAAGAGCCTCTTCCCTCGTTTGAGGATGATCTTCCCAGGAGCCCCCCTTTATTGCGGCGGCTGGACAAGCTTCTTGGCATCTTCGACATGTACCACATCGATTAGGCAACATTGGATCAGGTTCAAGGGGTGCATTGGTCAGCAAAGTGGCTAAGCGCACACGTGGACCATACTTTTGAGTTACAAGTAAAAGACTTTTGCCCTGCCAACCGAGCCCCGCCGCTTTGGCCATAGCTTTATGGGATATATGACCCATCCAGTTTAGTTTATCCACAGTTTGTGAAGCAGGCATGGCCAGAGCGCGGAAACCATCGCGCATAAGTTCTCTTTGTAGACGTAGGTTAATATCATCTAAAAGGATATTAGCTGCCAGATAATGGTGCAGGTACAGGGGAGTTGGTTCATTAATAATTTGTTCAAAAATATCCGGAGAAATGGCTACAGCAATCACAACAGCATGGGTGTAAGGCACCATAAGTCCTTGAGGAATGGTGGGGAGCCCGTCAACACGCTGTAAGTCTGTAATTCCGACTAAGTCTGCTCCTAGTTCAATGGCTTTTCGTTTAATCTCTAAAGTACTAATCACACTATCACGCTCCACTTTATCTTTATTTACCAAGATCTTAGATTCAAGAAATAGGTTCTTTGCAGGTTGGAGTTTTATATAACTTACATATTAATCTAATACCAGGGAAATCTATCTTTATCAAAAAATGCAGAGGAGTTGATACCAATGACACAAGTTGAAGGCAAAATAATGAGCAAAGATGCTTTTCTCCATAATAACCCGTACACTAAAGAGCCCTATGAAGGAATTTTGGTCAGCGCAGATACTCTGCATAATCAATACGCGATCGCTGTACAGTTAAGTGAAAACCAGGTCTTAATTGTGGATCAAGTAAGTGATCATGAAGTTCAAGATAGAGTTCGTGACTGGATACCGCGTGTTAATGATATTCAGATGCAATATGGTGTTCATAATGATCCGGAGAACTACGCCTAGGATCGCACCAGAGTTCATAGAGTTCATAGAGTTCATAGCGCTATGTAATTATGATTTTATAATGAATGTAGTAATCTTCCAGCACCCTTTTGCCGATAAGAAAGTAGAGATAAGTTGGAAAGGGTGTGCCGGAGATGAAAATTACCGGAAGTTCTATGAACCTCCAAGGAACGCGTACCTATAGCGAACAAACTGCAACGACGGAGAAATTGCATTATTGGAGTAATAATACGGATGTGAGCTTGGAACACATCGGTGTAGAAGTCAGTATCTCGGAGTTAGCTTATAAACTTTCGGATGACAGCACCAAACAATCCCAAGATTTGCAAACAGCTATGACAAAAACCACTGCCCAAACAGAGGTTAATACTTTGGAAGCACCTTCATGGGCATTAAGTGATGCAGATAAACTGAAGCTTAACCTGATCCAAAGGTTCCTCGAAGCGCTGACAGGTAAGAAGTTAAATCTCAAGGTCCTAGACTACAGCGATTTAACTTATAAAAAAGCTGCCCCCACACTGCATTCTAATCTACTGGGAAACAATCAGCCTGTGAGGATTCAATCATCGCCTAACTTAGGATTAACTTACGTAGCCAATACATCCTATAAGGAAGAGGAACGAACAGCTTTTATGGCGGATGGATTAGTTAAAACTGCGGATGGCCAAGAAATTTCCCTCTCCTTAAATATGACCATGAGTCGTCAATTTACATCAACCACAGGAATTAATCTGAGCGTCGGGACCGTATTAAAGGATCCTTTAGTAATTAACTTTGACGGCAATGCCACACAACTGACGAATACTAATTTCCAATTTGATCTTGATGCAGACGGCTCTCCTGATAACATGCCTTTCGTTCAAGCCAATAGCGGTTTTCTGGCTCTTGATAAAAATGGTGATGATGTAATTAATGATGGATTAGAACTTTTTGGAGCAAAAACAGGTCAAGGATTTAGAGAATTAGCGGCCTACGACGAAGATCATAATAATTGGATTGATGAAAATGACGCTGTCTTTACGAAGTTAAAAGTGTGGACCAAAGATGAGCAAGGCAACGATCAACTGTTTACACTTCAAGAAAAAGGCGTAGGAGCAATATACCTGGGTCAAGCAGAAACTCAATTCGCCCTGAAAGATTCGAATAATACGCTAAAGGGAGAGATTAAAAGCACAAGTATCTACCTGACAGAAAAAGGAGAAGCTCGAACTATTCAACAAGTCGATTTAAGTGTTTAGACGGGTCTAGGATTTAAGGGTCAAGGATAAAAAAGTGCAAGATGAGGTCATCATTTTACTTATCATCGATTATAAGTCCGAGTTTCTTGATGACCTCGAGCAGTTTAGTAGTGTCTATTGGTTTGGCTGCATAGGCCTCACACCCAATTTCAAACGCTTGATTTACATAGTGGGTTTCGGCCAAGGCTGTGGTCATGATCACCTTGACCCGCTGTTCAGGTACAACCCCTTGCTTAGTCTCATAACCTCGAATAGCCTTTAATACTTTAACCCCGTCCACTTTAGGCATCATAATATCCATACAAATTAAGTCATAGGGTATCCCTTCCTGGACAGCGATCAAATATGCATCAAGTGCTTCGAGTCCATCAACTACCAAATCGATTTCACCATATTTAGCAAGGAATTTTGACAAGAACCTCCGACTAGCTAAGTCGTCCTCCGCTATTAAAATTTTCATCTCATTTCCTCCTCTAAATCAATGTCCTAAGTAAATGTATATCGTTCAAATTCTTGTTTGAGGCGTAGCGTGTATTTTGTTGCTTCCCCCAGATTTTCGCGTCTTGCAGCCAGTTCAATTTTAAACGCCAGAGTCTTAAATTCATCTGCATCAATTAGAATACAATTATTTTTGATTTTGTGAGCAATTTCTTCAATCAGATCAAGATCCTCATAGAATAAAGCTAGTCTAAGTTCTTCAATTTCGCGAGAAATTTGCTGATGAGTAGCTTTATTATCATGCCCTGCTGGCACCACTAATTGTCCATTGATTACTTTCCCTGTTTCACTTATCCTGACTTCATGTTCGGGATGCTCCAACTCAGCGGTGTGTCTATGTTCGAAACTACTACGGTTCACTACCTCTTCCAAGATCTGAAATAATTCTCCCATCTTAATCGGTTTGGGGATATACTCGTCTAAGCCATAGGAAAGAAACTTTTCTCTATCTCCCACTAGTGCATAAGCCGTTAAAGCAATGATCGGAGTGTGCCGATTCTTACCTTCTCGCTCACGTATTTTGGCGGTTGCTTCGATTCCATCCATGATGGGCATCTGAATATCCATAAAGATTACATCGTACTGATTTTTTGCATGCAGTACTAAGGCTTCTGATCCGTTCGTAGCTGATTCGATAAAATGACCTTTTTCTTTGAGCATTAAATCTAAGACCATTAAACTGACCTTATCATCTTCGACAATGAGAATTCTCAAGGGTTTCATAGTATGAGCGGAACTGAAGTTATCCTGAGTCGGATAGCTCAGTTCTTCATGAAGCATGAACTTTTGACAAAAGCTAAACGTACTCCCCTTTCCCTTCTGACTTTCCACAGTTATCGTCCCACCCATCATCTGGACCAATTGCTTGGTAATCACCAGGCCTAAACCTGTGCCCCCATATTTTCTCGTGATCGAACCATCCACTTGACTAAAAGTCCTAAAGAGTTTAGCTTGTTCTTGCTCCGATATACCAATACCCGAATCAGAAATTGAAAACTTCACCTCCACTGTTTCCTCAGTTAGAGCCAATACCTCCGCTAAAAGTGTAACCCCTCCATGTTCCGTGAACTTCAAGGCATTATTCAACAGATTATTTAATATTTGCTTCAACCTATCAGGATCCCCTTGCAGGAATTGCGGGATTGCAGAGGAACAATCGGAAGTTAAATTCAACTTCTTTTTTATGGCCAGAGGTAAATGAGCCTTAATTGTTGAATCCAAAAGATCACGAATGTTGAACCCAATTTTTTCGATGACTAATTTACCGGCCTCAATTTTAGAAAAATCCAAAATATCATTAATAATTTTCAACAGTGAATCAGCGCAGGCCTTAGCAATCTCTAAGTTTTCTCGTTGTTCCTGGCTTAACTCCTTTAATAGAGTTAAGTCAATCATCCCTACCATGCCATTAATTGGAGTGCGAATTTCATGACTCATATTCGCTAGAAATTCACTTTTTGCACGATTTGCAGCCTCAGCTGTATCTTTAGCTAGATGAAGTTCATTTTCCACACGAATACGCTCCGTCATATCCGTAATAATCGAAACAAAAAAACCGGGCTCAGGACTATATATTTTTACGGCAAACCAGCGCTCGCTCCACTTAGAATAGTATTTGGGCCTATAGAGTTCTAGCCTTGTTGACGCCACTTCTCCATATTCGGCCATTCTTTGTTTGAATAATTCAGAATCCTCGCCGGAATAAAGTTCCGAATATTTTTTTCCGATAATTTCTTGTCTAGAGACATTAAATATTCGTTCATAGGCCTCATTAATTTCAAGGATTTCATAATCTAACGGCGTTCCAGCTTCATCATAGATAACTTTGTTATAGGCGAAGCTATCGGGCATATTTATAATCAATGAGCGATATCGCTCATACAAACGCCTTTGTTTTTCCTCACTTTGTTGTAACTCAAGTTCTGCCATCTTGCGCTCAGAAATATCACGAACAAACGAGAGAATACATTTTCTCCCATCCATCTCTATAAGCTGGGCATTGACCTCAACTGGAAAGGTACTAGCATCTCGGCGAATATGGCGAGTTTCAAATAAAACCCACTGTTCTCCAGCCTGATTCATTTGTTCTTGGGTTGCGTCCGCCAGTTCACGAAACTCTGGTATTTCTATGGACAGCATTTCTTCTTTCGTGTAGCCGTATGACCGCACAGCGGCAGCATTGGCTTCTAATATTTTTCCATCCATATCCATGATAAAAATAATATCGCGAGCGTTTGCCAAGATCTCTTGATACTTTTTAGAGGACTCTTCCAAGAGTTTGCTATCGGTAATATTATCTAATGCAACGGCTACTTTGCGTTTGCTGGCAATGACAACCGGTGTAAAGCTAGCCCGAAACCAAAATTTCCGTTCCTTTTCACGATGGATCAATACCTTGCAATATTCCAACTGTGTTATTGCTTGTTCGTTTGCGAAGACAGAACCTATAGCTAAACGTAAGACGCATGCTGAACATTGACGTCCAAAACCACACCCTAGATTCTCTTCTGCGCCCCCTTGACAATGAATTCCGTCACCAATTGGTTTACCCAAAGCATTCTCTCGATTCAGTCCTAAAAATGCCACTGCAGAATGGTTGACTTGCTCCAGTAACAAGTTTTCGTTAAGTAAAAACATCCCAATAGGACTAGTGTTAAAGATAATCTCGAAATTACTGGCCTCGGTGCACATATCTAACACCTACCTAAAAAATTAATCAGATTTACTATACTATTATCGATTGCTTTTCAGGGTAAGGTTTACAAGGGTCTGAGCTATAGCTTCAAGTGGAATCTGTCTTTCTACTGCCCCGATTTCAAAGGCTACCTTAGGCATACCATAAACGACCGACGATTTCTCATCTTGTGCTAGAGTTCGAGCCCCCTTCCTTCTCATGGTAAGCAGCCCTTTTGCTCCGTCATATCCCATTCCTGTCAGAATAACTCCAATTGCTTTCTCGCCCACTTCTTTAGCAACAGACTCAAAGAGAACGTCAATGGACGGACAGTGTCCATTCACTTTTTCACTCACGAAACACTCCGCTTTGTATCGTTCTCCGACCTTCTTCATCCGCATATGCTGTCCGCCGGGAGCTATTAATACACTTCCTTGATCTACAAAATCGCCTGACTGAGCTTCCTTAACTCGTAATTGTGTTGTTTCATTCAGGCGATCTGCAAACATCTTGGAAAAAACGGGTGGAATATGTTGAGCCACTACAATACCCGGAATTTGAGGTGGCAGCGATTTCAAAATATTATAAACTGCCTCCGTACCACCAGTTGAGGCTCCGATGGCAATGAGCTTCCCTTCTACGGACGTTTTGTCATCAATCACATTAGTAATACTTTGCCCAGTCAATTTTGGAATTTTCCCATTACCTACTGTTTTTATTTTCTGGATTAATTCATTGATAAAAAACTTAATTTCTTGAACCGACTGCGCTTTAGGTTTAGTCACAAAATCTATAGCCCCAGCTTTCAGCCCCTCGAAAACTGCCATACTTTCAGAACTTACAATAATAATGGGTAACGGGTATTGAGGCAGAAGTCGTTTAATAAATTCAAGTCCATTCATTTTCGGCATTTCGATATCACAGGTCATAACATCCGGCTGAAATTTTAAAATTTTATCTCGAGCATCAAAGGGATGTTCAGCTTTAGCAACCACCTCTATGAGTGGATCAGTAGAAATCCCTCTTGCTAACAACTCGCGGAATATCAAAGAATCATCGACAATCAGCACTTTTATTTTTCTCATCTTTAAAGTTCCTTTCGGTAGACAGCGGGCATGATATATTTAAACGGAGACTCGTTTCGTCCGAGCGATTCGGAGTGACCGATAAACAAGTATCCGCCTGGCTCAGTCAGGTCATAAAATTTGTTGACTAACTTTATTTTCGTCTCATTGTCAAAATAAATCATAACATTCCTGCAAAAAATAACCTGGAATTTTCTTCTGAACGGAAAAACCGGATCCATGAGGTTGAATTTTCTATATATCACTTCATTCCTAATTTTATCAATCAGGACCATTTTATCGTTGGTTAATTTTTGGAAATAATTTAATTTCCAAATAGATGGTATTTTTGCAATTTCATCGTTATTATAGACCCCTTTGAGGGCAATATCCAAAACTTTACTAGAAATATCTGTTGCTAAAATTTTAGCATCCCATAATGGTTTTTCCGAGCCCAAGAAGTCATCAATAATCATAGCTAAGGTATAGGGCTCTTCGCCACTTGAACATCCAGCGCTCCAGATCCGCAAATCTCTATTCGTTGTAGTTTTGACTAAATAAGGAAGTATCTTGTCTCTAAAATAATTAAAGTGATCATTCTCCCGCATGAAGAAGGTGTGATTGGTCGTTATTTTATTAATAAGCGTACTTATTGCATTCCCGGTTTTCTCAGCCATAACATAATTGAAGTAATCATTAAAACTTGTGAAGTTATGTTCTATTAATACGTTACTAAGCCTAGCAATTATCAAAGTCCGCTTTTCTTTCTTTAAAAATATCCCATAATTGATTTTGATATAATCGGCCAATTGTTTAAATTCTTTGTCAGAAATCGTTAGCATTACACACCTCCTTCAATTAAAAATTAATTTGGTTTGTTCCTAGAGAGCCGTTTGGCTCTCCAGGATTGCTAAAACCATTTAATTACTTAATTATCAATACTTACCAAATTCGTCATTGCTTAAAGAAATTCTCGTCTTATTACTTGATGCTGTAGCCTCAGCATATCCTTGATTCTCATAATTATTCGGCTGCTTTTTTTTGCGAGACATATCTTCAAGCATATGCAAAATTTCAGGGTTAAGATCTTCAAATCCTCGATTGAAGGACCCACCTGTGATTTTCTTTAGCTTAAACTTATTGATCTGATCTCGTAACATTTCTGCTTGACTTGTTAGTTGCTCGCTGGCAGCAGCACTTTCTTCTGAAGTAGCGGAATTAACCTGCACTACACTAGACACCTGCATAATCCCTTCATTAATTTGATTAATCCCTAAAGCTTGTTCATTAGAGGCCGTTGCAATTTCCGCTACAAGGTTTGTTGCTTTGCTAACCCCTTCAACAATTCTATTAAGTGCTGAAGCAGTGTCATTAGCTATCTTAGTTCCACCCTCAACCTTCTTAATAGATCCTTCAATCATGACCGTTGTTTCTTTGGCAGCATTCGCTGAACGTGCCGCGAGGTTTCTTACTTCTTCAGCAACCACAGCAAAACCTTTGCCATGCTGACCAGCCCTGGCAGCTTCTACTGCGGCATTTAGGGCTAGGATGTTTGTCTGAAAAGCTATCTCATCTATAACCTTTATAATCCTGAAGATGTTTCCGGAAGCGTCATTAATCTCCTCCATGGCTTGGAGCATTTCTTTCATTTGCTGATTACCTTGGATAGCATTCTCTCTGGCTGCCTCAGCAAGCTCGCTTGCTTGGCTTGCATTCTGGGCATTAAGCATGGTTTGAGCAGATATTTCTTCGATGGAAGCGGTTAATTCTTCAATAGAGCTAGCCTGTTCAGTTGCACCTTGCGACAGAGCCATGCTCGAAGCAGATACCTGTCTAGACCCGGAAGCTACTTGTTCGGATGCCGTATTAAAATTGGTCATCACTTCATTAAGATTATCTGCCATACGCAGAAAGGCTACAGAAAGCGTACCGATTTCGTCTTTTGTCTTTACCTCAATAGCTACATCTAAGTCCCCATCAGCAATAGCTTCAGCTACACTTACAAGTTCACCAATAGGTTTACTGATGATTCGCGAGATAAATAATCCCAGAGCGATTGCAATAAGAACAGCAAGGACCAAAATAACAGACATCACTTGAATCGCGTGAGTGGCAATCGAGTTATATTCAGTCGTTTTGCTCAGTCCGCCATCGATTTTTAACTGAAATAGGGTATTGATTGCGTCCTCTACTGCTGAGGTTGGCGCAGTACCCTCTCCGTAAAACAGTGCGATAGCCTCCTCTTTCTGATTAGCAACAAATAATTGGAAAACCTTCGTTCTATTATCTTTATATTTCAATAAATTATCTGATAGGGCTTTATAGACTTCACGGCCCTGACCGGTCTGGAGATTTTTGTCGATCTTTACTAATCCTGCGTCGATCTTAGCGTCATTTTCAGTCAACGTCTTGAGGCTTGTTTGATAATCAGCGTTATGAAATAGTACATCTCTCACTACAGCCCGTTCCTCCTGGAAGGCTAACCCGACCTCCCCAACGTCTGCCGTTGCTATACCATAGACATTAAATAGGGTACCAAAATTTCTAGCAGTGCTCTGCAGACTTGTTATCCCAACGACCCCAACAACTCCTGCTAAGATTGCTATGAGAATGAACGAAATGATTAATTTGGTACTAATTTTGAGGTTATAAAACCACTTCATGCTTTCTTACCTCCTCTCATTCTTTCAAATGTTATTTAAGTTTTCAACTTCCTCATCGTTCAATAGCTTATCAGTATCCAGAAGAAGCTTGACGTCATGCCCCACCTTGCCTATTCCTTTGATATATTTATTTCCGTTCTTATTTACGTTTGGCGGGGTCACAATTTCTTCATCAGGGATTGCAATTACCTCTGAGACACTATCAACGATAAGCCCTACCGAAATTTCCCGAATATCAATGACCACGATACATGTCCGATCGCTATACTCTCGAAATGGTTTCCGAAACCTCAGCCTCACATCCATCAAAGGGATTATCTTACCTCTTAAATTAATGATTCCCTTGATATACTCAGGCATTTCCGGAATTTCAGTAATCAGTTGAAGCCCAATGATTTCGGTCACATGTTTAATCTCAATCCCATAAAACTCAGTCCCTAAAGAGAAGGTGAGGAACTTGCCTTTTTGGGTATCTTCGACTTGATCTTGACTCTCCGCTTCTCCATTTTCTGCCATCTGTTTCTCCTTTCTGCCCTGTGGAAAAGCCATTTTAGGAATTATTACGCAGATTTGCTGAAATTAATCAACCCTGCGATATCAAGGATTAAACTAATGCTACCATCACCTAATAGAGTGCACCCTGCCAGTCCCAAGACTTTCCTGGTTTTCTTGATATAAGTTGGAAGCGACTTCACAACAACTTGCTGCTGGCCGATTAATTCATCAGCAAAAATGCAGAGAGTTTTATCATCCTGTTCTACCATAATAACGATTCCGTCCGTAAAATCAGTCACAAACGTTTTCACCCGATACATTTCATGTAAGCGAAGTATTGGAAAACACTGGCCCCTGACCATGATCATTTCATTATTATCCGGGTCTACAATCACTTCGGTCATTTTTGGCCTAAAGGACTCTTTAATCGCAGTTGTCGGTATGGTATAGCGTGAATCTCCTACTTTTATATTCATACCATCTATGATAGCCAAAGTAAGAGGAATTTTGAGAGTAATGGTCGTTCCCTTTCCAGGCACACTATCCAACGTTACAGCTCCCCCAACGGCTTCAATATTTTTCGCAACGACATCCATTCCTACGCCACGCCCAGAAAACTCTGTAACATTCTCGTTCGTCGAAAACCCAGGCAGAAAGACCATGTTAAAGATTTCTTTATCCGTAATTTCCTGACTTGACACTTGAATTAATCCTTTTTCCAGAGCTTTGCCCAAGATTTTTTCTTTATTAAGACCTTTACCATCATCACGAATAGTAATTAATACTTCCCCTCCGGCGTTTTTGGCTTCTAAAGTAATGGTTCCCCAACGGGGTTTCCCCTTGCTTTCTCGTTCACAAGGCATTTCTATACCATGATCCATTGAATTTCGAATGAGGTGCATTAGAGGATCTGATATATGTTCAATAATATTTTTATCGACCTCAGTCTCTTGACCATTTAAATGAAGCTGAACTTCCTTGTTAAGTTTCTTACACATATCACGTAGTGTCCGATTCATCTTCTGAAACGTTCCCGTTAAAGGTACCATGCGCACTGACATGACAATGTCTTGTAATTCACTGGTTATTTTCCTAAGTTGTCGTGCCGCTTTTTTAAAATTGTTTAGGTCCAAGCCTATAAGATCAGGGTTTTGAGTCACCATGGCCTCTGCGATCACCATTTCTCCCACCAGATCCATTAACTGGTCCAACTTTGCTACACTGACACTAATAATGCTTTGCTGAGACTGAGAAGCAGCAGAAAATAGTTCGTTTTTTTCATGGTCCTTAGCTACCTGATCTTGACTCAAATAGGAAGAAACCTTTTCAGAGCTGTCGACGAGCAGTGTTTTTCTTTCTTTGAGAAGATCATTAAATAGTTCACCATTTTCCAACTGGATTAATTGAAGATCCTCTAAAGAGAATGTTTGAATCAGAGTTTTATGAATTTCTTCCAAAGAGCGATCCGTCTTTACAAATAGAGTAAAACCTTGTTCGCTTATAGCTCTAGCGCTATCCGGATGGTCAAGATCTCCCGGTATATGGTAATACTCCTCGACAAGATCTCCCAGAGCGTTAACCACTCCAAACGCTCGAATATTTTCCATTCCACAGTCTTGTTCAAAACGAAGGCTGGCCTGAAATATGTTCCTAAGAGATAGCGATTCCGTTCTTACTTTTCTTATATAATATTTTTGCTTCTCTAGGGTGCGATTTTCCTGAGTAATCGCTTCGTCTACTGGATTCTGATCCGTAGCCTTGAAATTCTGACCTTTTAGCGCGGCGAGAAAACGCCGCGAGCTTTGTATTAACTCAGTGGCATCTCCATCAGCTTCTCCGCCATTTTTGATTTTATGGATCTCCACTTTGATAAAATCAAGGCCCTCCAGCATTAAATCCGATAACTCAGAATAATCGACGTTTTGAGGCTTGTCCTCACGCAGGAAATAAAATAAATCTTCCATTGAATGTGCTAAAGTTGAGATATTATTGTAGAGCATCATCGCCGCGGAACCTTTGATTGTATGCATGATCCGAAAAATCTCATTGATAGCCTCAGCAGGATAATAAGTCAACTTTTCATTAGAAATAATCAAGAGTTCCATTTGTTCGACCTGTTGCATTGACTCAAAAATAAAGAGATCCAACATTGGTTCATTGACATATTGGTTAGTCAAATCATTCACCACCTTATGCCTTGGAGTCACCTTTAATACCTAAAACTTTACAAAGTGTTTGATAAAAGTATTCTTTTTTAAACGGTTTGACAATAAATGTTTTTGCACCATACAATATGGCCTCTTTCACTACCCCTTCTTGACCAATGGCCGTAACCATGATTACTTTTGCCTGAGGGTCGAAAGCCTTGATAGCTTTGAGAGCTTCAATACCTGTCATTTCTGGCATAGTAATGTCCATGGTCACAACGTCAGGGCGTAATTCTTTATACATTTCAACACCCATTATTCCATTAGCGGCTTCTCCCACGATTTCAATCTCAGAACCATCTAATATATCACGAATAGAACGCCGCATAAAGATCGTATCATCAACGATTAACAATTTTTTTGTCATCTTACTCCACTCCTCAATCAACTGGGGCATTGGTCCCATTCTTTATTTTAATAATGTCTAACAACATTTTTAATGCTGATAAAGCTTGATCTTTTAAGGGAAAATTAAAATTTTCAAAGCGCCATCTCAAGATAACTTCTCTTTCTAAACCGATTATTAGATCGGCCACACTTTCAGGAACGAGATCCTGCGGGATCTCCTTCTGATGAATGGCCTCCTCAATTAAGGACTTAATAGTATTGAACCGTTGAGTAAAAATTCTATAGATCACAGCACTGAGCTCTGCTTCACGGTTTAGTCCTTCAAAGGAGAGCGAAATTGCTGTTATTTCAGGATAGTTTTCATAATAAGTGACATAGGCTTCAATAAAATAAGTAATAGCTTCGAGAGGTTTTAAATTTTTCAAACCTAACGAATCAATGATTGATTGATCGTATTTAGAAAAATAGTCAAGTACCGCTAGAATAAGTTCATTCTTTGATTTATAATGCTTAAAAATGGTTGATTCAGAGATGCCTTGTTTTTTTGCCACCTCCCTAGTTGTTAGTCCCTGCAAACCTTGTTCATTAATAACCTCAATTGTTGACAAAATCAAGCTTTCTTTAGTGTTCAATAATTTGGACAAGATCAATTCCTCCGTTAGCGAGTAAACGTTTACTTCCATTATGAATTTATATTACTCGCATACCAATATCCTGTCAATTATATTTTTATTCGACAGAGAACTGCATTTCTAGTTGTACAATAAATGATAGTTTGGTAGAGTAGATAGGGAAAATTCTTGACAATGAAAGGAGCACTAAACCATGTTTGCTACTGTTAATACTGATTGTATCGGGTGTGGCGCTTGCGAAGCGGTCTGTCCTCAAGTATTCAGAATTAATAGCTACGAGATTGCTGAAGCTTACATAAATCCGGTTCCTCAAGGTGCCGAAGATTGCACTAAAGAAGCAGCTAAAAGTTGCCCTGTAGCAGCAATTATTTTGGAATAATACAAGTGTTCCTCATGTAATTTTGAGAAATTGAATGGAGTGAGAAGAATTGAATATTGCAATTACAACAGATGGCCAAACTTTGGATAGTCAAGTATCTGAGAAATTCGAACTTTGCTTATATATGTTAATTGTTAATATGGATGACTTATCTATTACAGTTATAGACAAAGACAAATTTGCAGGAACTTCTCTCGAAGAAAATCTTGCCCATGAAGTATTAGAATATAATTGTGAAGCTGTAATTACAGGAAATATTAATCAAACAGCCTTTGATATACTTGCAGATGCCTATGTAACAAGATATTATGGAGTTGGACATTCTGCAAAAGATGCCCTTGAACTATCTGAAAAACAATCTTTGAAATTAATTAAGGAAGAATGTACTAGCCACCTTCATTAATTCAACACTTAAAATTTAATAAAAGTAAAGAAGACCTCACCGGGTCTTCTTTACTTTTATCTCAATGAAGATACATATGGTTTAAACTCTACACGTTAATATTTTTAATAAACTGAATAAATTCAACATTAATAAGTTCTATGCCTTTTTTAGTTTCCAATTCTATCCAGTTTCCATTGACATCAATTATTTTCCCTTTAACGTTAGTCCCAAAAGACCCTGTAGATATTAGGCAATTCTTGCCGATATATTTTTTAATGAGCTCGTTTGTCATCACAACAACACCTTTCCTCTTTCTAATTTTTAACATCGTCTTATGTTCCATCCGTTGCTGCGGCAAAATGATAAAGAATATAATGAACAGCGGTAAATAGAGCGCTACCCATGATCCTGTGTTCAATAGGCCTCATCCTTCAATTAAATTCTACTAATATTAGTTTTCAAAGATTTACAGATTTATTCTCCATAGATATCTAATATCCTCTATCTCTTAACCTTTTTGACAACTCCAACCACTAGTTCCTAATTTGACAACGAAAGAACATGGATCAATTCTTTTCCTTTCTATAAAGCTTAATGGTTAAGGTATTATCCTTTACGATACAACGAATTTGGATATACGCATCGGTACTATTTCTGAATTTGAAATCAAGAACTGGAAAGCTTACAGTTGCATCTTTCCCGAGAGGAACATAATCTACGGGCAGAGAATGACTATGTCTTTCAATAATTTCTAAATGAGCTAATAGTACAGCGTTATAGAGATTGGAAGAAACTTGACAGATTCCTCCTCCGATCCCTGCGATATATGTATTTCCTTCTATGATCGTCGCCTCTTTAAAACCCGCTTCTGTTGTTCGTTTACCCACACTCTCGTTAAAGGAAAATCGTTTTCCGGGTGCTAATATTTTTCCGTCGAGAGCTTTTGCCGCAAGGCGAATGTTCACCGTACGATTGACCAGGTTTGAGTCAAAGTGAGTGGAGTATTCAGAAATAGGGGTTGGTTCTTTGACAGTAAGATTTAGTTTTATTCCTTGGCTATATCCATCTATAACTCCATGATAAACACTAGACCCTATGTTGCTCGTATCGACCGATGGGGGATTCCACTGAACAGGCACTGGAGTGGTATCACTATTGTAAAGTTTTGCTTGAACGGTTGTAGGTAGAGAATAATTTTCGTCTTGAGTAACTGCAGCAGTTATATCGGGTACGGAATAAATACTGGTTCCTTTCACCGTGCCCGAAATCAAGTCTCTTGAACTTTTAACGATCTCATCCGTTATAACCCCTGCGCCCCCAAAAGACACCAAATTTGGCATTAAATGGTTTGTGAAAAGTGTTTCAAAATAACTGGCTGTTGATTTAGGTAATGTTGGCTCAAGTGAGTCAATAAATATAATAGGATCTCCATTTTTGGCTGCTACAACACTACCGGCCAAAGCATCTGCAAAACTGTAACCTGTTGCTAGATATACTGTTTGTGGATTCGGAGCAAAGGTTTCGGCAATGATAACATTCGTATCAAACAACGATTCACCCGTTAACCGTTCGACGCTAGTCTGTGGTAACAAACTAATAATTTCGGATTTTACATTTTCCGAGATCATTCCTACTCCCCCAGCCATGTATACTTTCGACGGCTTCTTTTCCAGCAAATAGTTTTTCATTGCTTGAGGAAGTGTATCATGAGGAGACAACAGCATCGGCCAGCCATTTTTAGCTGCAAAACTTGAAATGCTTAAGGCGTCGGGATATTGTTCTCCCGAAGATATCACGACGGTGGGTACAGTTTTATCCATAAGTGAACTCGCTATTTTATAAGATGTATCATACCTATCCATACCGGCAATTCTAACAACCCTTCTAAATCCAAGGTCATTTAGATTAGTCTCGAATTCCGTTCCTATTATTCCAACGCCGCCAATAATATAAACGGTTCCGGTCGAATCAAGATGTTGACTGATATAAGCAAAGGCATCCTTAGAGCTATCGACTGTTGAATCAACTAATAATATCGGGGCTTCCTTTTCATGGGCCAGAACACTTGCAGATAAAGCATCAGCAAATCCATTCCCTGTAGATAGGATTACGTTCTTAACCTTTCCGTTGCCATAATACTCAGCGATAACTTTGGCGGTCTCATATCTCGAATTTCCGGAAAGTCGATTAGTACTAATAATTGGAGGCGGATTGGTAGCTGAACTAAGATTGTTAGTCGCAGCCAAAGCTGGTGTTCCTATAAAAACCCAGATCCATGAAATTAATAGTAAGGCAATTATCCTTCTGTTCATCGTATACTACACTCCTTCAAAATAGTATCTGGAAAATTATCTCATATTGAAGGAGTTAATCATGTCGAAAGGGGCATCCTATTAACGTACTATTAAATAACAAATATGTCTCATTATCTGAATATCGAAACGAATATCGTTGAATGCATGAACGGAATGCATGAACGAGCAATTAGATAAGAAAAAATATCTAACAATTGCCATATTCCAATTCAAAGTTTTAATGGAATTTATAGTAAAATTATTTGACATACTGACAACTTATATGTTATTATAGAGTTGTCAGTATGCTTTCTTTACTTTACTTCACCATAGAATTTGTAGGAAGTGACACGCCTGCTTTGCACTCAATCTACATTTATTGATTCCGCTGTTCTACAAGTCTATAAACGTTATAAAATATCAATTCACTGCAATTATTTTTGTGTCATCCTGAGTGAGAGCGAAGGATCTAGGGTCTTAAGATCCTTCGCTTCGCTCAGATGACAATAAAACGTGATAATAATAGCATAACAAGGGGTTTCTGCAGCGGAATCAAGTTCATTAATAAGGAGGAAAGATAAATGATCCGTGCGCTAATTCTTGATTTTGACGGAACTGTAATCGATACTGAGACCGCTTGGTATGTGGCATTTCGGGACGCTTACAAGGAATACGGTGTCGAATTGACTCTGGAGCAATATTCACAATGTATTGGCACCAGCCTGCATTTTTTCAACCCCTATGAGTACCTTGTCACCGATCTTCATCTACCTATTGATTTAGATGAGTTTAGAAAATCCGTTCAAGCTTGCCATGCAAATTTGATGGAGACTGAACAAATACGCCCTGGTATCGTGCATTTTTTGAAGTCGGCCAAGGAACAAGGGTTAAAAATCGGGCTGGCCTCTAGTTCAAATTCAGCCTGGGTGAATCACTATCTAGATAGACTGGAACTTCGTGATTACTTTCAGTGTATCCGTACAGCTGACGATGTAATGCATGTCAAACCGCATCCCGAATTGTATTTGCAAGCCCTAAAATGTCTGGAGGTTGACGGTCACGAGGCAATTGCCATTGAGGATTCACCCAATGGATATAGAGCAGCCATCACTGCTGGCCTGCACTGCGTGGTTGTCCCCAACATCATCACACAATCCCTCAATTTCGATCCAGGTTTACACACGGCCGCATCGTTGGACGAAGTTGATTTCAAACAATTACTAGCTCACTGTTCGGAGCATGCACCCCATTATACACTGGAGTAATCGAAATACATCTCTGAACTTATCTCAACTAGAAAGGAGATTTATATATGAAGGCTGTTCATTTTGGCGCAGGAAATATCGGGAGGGGCTTCGTTGGACTATTACTATCCCAGTCAGGATACGATGTATGCTTCGTAACTCGAAATCAAGAAAAGGTTGATCTCCTGCAGCAACGCAAACAATACACCGTCACTATGGCAAACGAGTTTTCCCAATCTATTATTGTGAATAATGTCACTGCTCTTAATGTTAATCAACACGAGGAGGTTTCCGAGGTTTTAGCCACAGCTGATTTGGTTACAACTGCTGTTGGCGCTGCAAACCTGCAGGCCATTGCGCCTTCCATTACTAAGGGCATAGAACGGCGTCTTATCAAAAACCCTAGACCACTAAACATCATGGCCTGTGAAAATATCATCGGTGGCAGCGAAAAGTTAAAGAAATATGTATTCTCTCATATCCGCCCAGAATTATATGAGGATGCAAAACGATATATCGCTTTTCCCAATGTCGTGGTGGATAGAATCGTTCCCGCCTGCACGGATTCGGATCCTCTAGCAATCAGAACTGAACCTTTCTTTGAATGGGTGATCGATGGATCCGCCATTCTGGGTGAATTCCCACTCATCACGGGTGTCCAATATGTCGAATCCCTTGATCCTTTTGTTGAACGCAAGCTCTTCACTTTGAATACAGGTCACTGTAGTGCTGCATACTACGGATATGTCGCGGGTTATCAGACCATTCAACAGGTGATGCGTGATCCTTTACTGCGAGAAAAGATCCGACTTGTCTTACTTGAAACCGGAAACTTGCTGATTAAAAAGTACGGCTTCGACCGCAATGAACACAAGCAATATATTCAAAAGATTATGCAGCGTTTCTCTAATCCTTACATCGTGGATAAAATTGAGCGTGTTGGGCGCTGCCCAATCCGCAAGCTCTCCCCGGACGAGCGCCTCGTTCGCCCCGCGATGGAAGCCCATGAACATGATCTGGAGACTTCACATTTAACAAAGGTGATGGCAGCAGGCCTAATGTTTGACTATGCTCATGATGCCCAGGCCACTACCATCCAAACAATGATACAGGAAGAGGGAGCTGGCCAAACTATTACAAAGTATACGGGGATTCCAAGAAAACACCCCTTGCACGAAAAGATCCTCCGCTGCTATCAGCAATTCACGCGAACGGTTTCCTATGCAGCGGTCTCTCTGTGATAAAACATTTTTCTCCATTTCCAATCAGTATTAAAAATATTCTTCAATATAATAATAGTGTATAATAATACTGCCAGAGCGTTTACAAAAACGTCTCTGGCGTAAAATTTTTCGAACTCTTTGGTTCACTTTCTTTAGGAGGAATCATGGATAATCCCAGGGTTGAACAGCAGCTTAACGAGACAGCTCTTCAGTTTTCCACTGTCCAAGAAGTCCAAATCTATTTAAATAACCAGATCCTTAAGGATGCCCTTTCGCTAAAGTAAACCTCTCCATTCGCCTCTGTTTACTTGCTCAAACATAACTTACAATATCCTTGATAGGAGTTGATGCATTTGATCAAATATTACAACCGGAAAAGTAAATCCTACGAAATCGAAAAGGTGGCCGGAGAAAAAGTTTTAAATTGGACCTACTCCTCTCCTATTGGTAAGAATCTCTTAGAAGCTATTATAAAGAAAAAAATTTGCTCAAGTCTCTATGGATGGTACTTGGACAGAAGTATTAGTAAGCATAAAATTAGCCCTTTTATTGCTGAATTTGATATTGATATGTCTATTGCCGAAAAGAGCTTCAAGGATTATTCATCCTTTAATGATTTCTTCTACCGTAAGTTAAAGCCTAATGCACGTGTAATAAATCAGGAGTGCGATTCACTTATTTCATTGGGAGATGGAAAGCTGCTTGCTTATGAGAATATAGATTTAGATAGACTCGTTCAAGTTAAAGGTTTTACCTATAGCCTTAAAGAATTGATTAAAGATAATCGGGTCTCCGAAAAATATTCCAACGGGACTTGCTTGATTTTAAGACTCTGCCCAACGGATTATCACCGTTATCATTTTATAGACAGCGGGACCTGTGAGGCTACTAACAAAATAAAAGGAACTTACTACTCTGTCAATCCAGTAGCACTTAAAAAGGTTGAGAAACTTTTTTGTGAAAATAAAAGAGAATGGAGTATCTTCCATTCAGATCATTTCGGTGATGTCTTATATGTAGAAGTAGGCGCGACCTGTGTTGGTTCAATTATCCAAACCTATACTCCCGAGAAACGTCTAAATCGTGGTGATGAAAAGGGCTATTTCAAATTTGGGGGATCTACAGTAATCCTATTCTTCGAGTCGAATAAAATTAGAATTGACCAGGACATCGTTGAGCAAAGCAAGCTAGGTTATGAAAGTTATGTTTTACTTGGCGAAAAAATCGGGGAAAAGGCGGTATTTCCCCTGAACTAAAGGTATTGATCCATAAGTCTATTATAGAGCATGTTTCGCAAGGCCGTCTGATAACAGGCGACCTTGTTAGCATTATTTGTTTCAGGTCGGGGGGCGACGATGCTTTGACGTGGGCAAATACCAGAGATATATATGTGGATAGGACTATGAAATTTTCTTGAAATATATTAGAATAACCATTAACTGGACACTTATTAAATTATAAAAATGGGAGGGATTAAATTGGCTAAATGCGAAAAATGTGGCGCTGAAGTTCCGCAAGAAGAGCTCACTGAAGTTCAAGGTATAAAAATATGCGAGGATTGTGAGATTAAGAGTGTCAAGCCTCCAGAGTTAAAAATTAATTTGTAGACCAGGAAAATTTGATGAACCAATGCATGACAAAGAAACTCTGTCGAAAGAGGATATCCATAAGATAAATAAACCGAATATTCTTTCTTCTATAACTAACAATTAACAAGTGCCTTCAAGACCTTGCGCTACAAGGTCTTGAAGGCATTACCACTTGTTGCCGTAAAGCCCGTCTGTGTCAGGTGGTAACAGTCTGACAGCCTAGACAGCTATATGCTCTGGTCTAGGAGGGGTAATGGCATACCCTTAACTTGGGGTCATACTCGATTGTCGGAAACGAAC
>Ga0074193_1001793_pt1 | contig 23185 bp, 19 predicted proteins | sample EPASupsiteHSE605_FD_64523 | JGI IMG/M metagenome (GOLD analysis project Ga0074193, IMG submission 64523) | Bioremediated contaminated groundwater from EPA Superfund site, New Mexico - Sample HSE6-05 | ecosystem: Environmental > Aquatic > Deep subsurface > Groundwater > Contaminated ... | reverse complement strand
CAAATACTCCAAATATATATTCTTTTGCAGGTTTTACACCAATGTTATCGCCTACGCCTATAACAAAAGGTCTTAAGTAAAATGTTGCACCTGTTCCATATGGTGGCACGTATGCTTCATTTGCTTTAACAACTTGAATGCATGCATCAATAAATTTTTCAACAGGTACTTTAGGCATTAAAACTCTTTCACAGCTACTTTGCATTCTTTTTGCATTTTCATCTGGTCTGAATAATTGTATTCCTCCATCTTTATTGCTATATGCTTTTAATCCTTCAAAACATTCCTGTCCATAATGCAAGCATGTTGAACCTTCGTTAATTTTAATCATGTTATCTTCTACTAGCTGTCCATCATCCCAACTTCCATCTTTCCAGTAAGAAATATACCTCTTATCAGTTTTAATATAATTAAAACCTAATTCTGTCCATTTAATATCTTTTTTCTCCATTAAAAAACCTCCTTTTAATATTGCTTGATGAAATTTTAAGCTATTATATGAATAAGTATATACCTTTTATTTATTATTTTCAATATATTTGTAACGAAGTTTGTACTTTTTTATTTGACAAAAAAAGTTAGAAGTGTTAGTCTGTAATTTGTTAAATTTAAATAAAATTATTATCAAGGTGGAATAATGAATTACAAAGAGTATTTGGCTGTAACTGAAAGAAGTTTTAGAAAAAACTTCAGTATTTTTTATGATATTGAAGAAAGAGGTATAAAAATAGATTTATTTGCTAATTCAATTTTTATGTCAACAAATGTTTGTAAAAATACAACCTCGCCTTTTAGCAAGTTTGAAATATATGAAAAATATTATTTAAAACACTTTGAAAATATTAATCAAAAAGAAATAAAAGATTTTTTTAATTTTTTACATTTAATAGCTGATGAACAACTTCCCTCATATCAACATTTACATAAATGTGTTGTAGGTGTTATGATATGTGATTCAATAGATGAAAACTTTAAAAACTTAATTCAAAATCTAAAATACATTAAACCATTCACTTTATATTTTAAGGGCTGGAGTGAAATTCAGTTTTTTTGCATTGATTTAAATGCAAAAAAAATCTATTTTAACAATGCTGCTAAGCCAAATATTGAATTGTTTCTTTTCTAATTATATCTATAATAAAATAATTTAGCATACAGTCGAAAATATATCGACATATTTTCGACTGTATGCTATTATAATATCATTATAAATCATTTGATTTAAATAAATATTCAGAGTAGATAAGATGAGTTAAGTGTTAAGAGATGGGAGGTCGCTCTTAAACGAAGGACTATGGTCTGCGGTATCTTGTCGCTTCCGCTGTATTTGAGATTATAAACTAGGAAAATAATCCACATGTTGATAAACTCTCCTATATTGTGCGGAAGTATTGCTTTGCTCAAAAATTAGGAGGTTTTTTTATGAGTAGTAATACTTTAGGTACAAAAAAATTTACAGCTTTATCAATTGTTAGAGCTGGGCTATTTATAGCTATGAGCTTAGTGCTCAAGGTTGTGTTTGAAATTTATATTCCATTAGCAGGCATTCCTGCATTGCGTATAAATTTTGCTCAAATACCAATTATGTTATCAGGTATAATCTTAGGACCAGTTATTGGTTTTTGTTCAGGTGCTGCTGCTGACATAATTAATTTTATGGTTAAACCAGGTGGACCATTTTTTCCCGGATTTACTTTGGTAAGTGCATTAAGTGGATTTATTCCAGGTCTTATTTTCAAATATTTGAAGAAAGAACTAAATTTCAATTTGCTTAACACTTTATTTATTTCTCTTTTGTCTGTAGGTTTCGTCGGCTCATTTATTGTTAAAGGGATAATGTCATTTCAAAATAATGTTATTATTTATAATGGCGAACCATTAAAGCTAATATATATAATTGGATTTTTTATATTAGTTGCAGCATATTTGTATATTCCAATTAAATTAACTTCAATGGGTAACAATAATTTCAAAATAAATAAAATTGTTTTTACAGTTAGCGTTACGCAATTAATTACATCAATTGTACTGAATACTTACTTTTTATCTATTATGTATGGTAAAGGTTTCTTAATATTCTTACCTGCCAGAATATTAACCAATTTCTTTATGATACCATTGTATTCAATTTTAATTGCTGCAATATTAGGTGCGTTAAATAAAAGTTTTCTAAAAGGATAAAAATTATTAACATAAAAAATTACAAAAATTCTGAATTTTTGTAATTTTTTTATTGTGAATACAACAAGGTTCCCTGGACCCATCAGCAATCTTTGATTGCGTTGATGGGTGGGGTTCTTATTCATAACATTAAAAATAAACCCTTCTAAAATAAACTAACCATCCCACTCTTTAGTAAAAAAATATTGTTATTAGTTCAAACATATTATATAATATATGGAGAATCGTTATCCTCAAATAATAATTTAAGAGGTCATCTCAATGAAAAAGCTACAAAAAATGCTGCTTATAGGGCTTATTATAACTGCAACTTCACAATTGTACTTAAATTTTATAGTTGATGGTTTTAGAGTATCGGCGTCTGTAATAATATTTCCAATTTTGCTTATTGCTTATAATGATCTAGATTCTGTACAAGCAGCAATTATTACTGCAATCTTAGTTTTTATTGCTCGTTTCAGCATAATCACTATTAGAGGCACAGAAGTAGTACAAGCAATATATAGTGTTTACCCTGGTTCACTTTTCTATATAATTTATGGTATTTTATTTAAATTTAAAAAGTCAAATCATAATTACTACTTATCAAATATGTTTCTATTAATATTAATGTGCGATTTCATTTCAAATGTTTTTGAAGTTATATTAAGAATGAAACTTACATTCACCATTGAAGATTTTTCATATTTATTTATATTATTTTTAATAGCTGCAACAAGAGCAACAATAGTATTAATGACATTGACAATTATACGCAATTATAAAATACTTTTAACAAAAGAAGAGCATGAAAAAAGGTATCAAAATTTAATTTTGTTAACTTCAAGTTTAAAAAGTGAAATTTATTTTATGAGAAAGAATTCTGAAGATATAGAAAAAGTTATGAGCAATTCTTATATCCTTTATGAAAAACTATCCTCTTCTGACGTGGAGGATGATATAAATAGTTTATCCCTAAATATTACAAAAGATATTCATGAAATAAAAAAGGATTATTTACGTGTCATAAAAGGAATTGAAAGTATATTAGTAGATAAAATTGAATTAACTGAAATGAGCATTAAGGATATCTTTTATATACTTAAAGAAAGCACATATCGGGTGATTGAAGACAAAAAAAGCAATATTTATCTTGATTTTAAATACGAAGTGAATTTCACAACAAAAAGCCATTTTCAACTTATGTCCATTCTTGGAAATATAGTTAATAATGCAATAGAGTCAATGGAACAATCTAAAAAGGATAGTTTTGTTAAAATACGCCATACAAAAGATAATGATTTTCATACATTCATTATAAGTGATAATGGGAAAGGTATAAATCCAGATAATTTAAAATACATATATAATCCTGGCTTTTCAACTAAATTTAATTATACTACAGGTGATGTTTATAGAGGTATTGGTCTGACACATGTTAAAACGTTAGTTAACAATCATTTCAATGGAACTATAAATGTAAAATCTACAGAGAAAATTGGAACTGAATTTGAAATTAAAATTCCAATAGCTAATATGGAGGTATATAATGAGGATTTACATTATTGAGGATGACATAACAGTTATTAAAATTCTTACTAATATTATTGAAGATAGCGATTTAGGTACTGTTTGTGGATATGCTTTAAATGGGAGCGAGGGTATTTCAGAAATTTCTGCACTTTCTCCAGACATTGTATTAGTCGATTTACTGATGCCTGAAAAAGATGGTATTGCTGTTGTAAAAGAATTAAAAGCCATCAATTGCAGTTCGAAATTTATTATGATTTCTCAAGTGTCATCAAAAAATATGATAAGCAAGGCTTACACTGCAGGTGTAGATTTCTTTATCAGCAAGCCTATTAATATAATTGAAGTTACAACAATAATAAAAAATGTAACAGAAAAAATAAACTATAAAACCACCCTTGAAAATATAAAAAATTTATTTTCTAATGATAAAAATGTGATTAACATGGTTGAAGATGTAAGTATAGGAAAAATGAAAAAATTGCAATTATTATTAAATAAACTCGGAATGTCTGGTGAAAAGGGTGCAAAAGACATAATAGCTATTTGCAATTACTTAATTAATAATAAACAAAATATGTCAGATATCAACATTAATGATATATGCAATAAATTAAGCACTAATTCTAAAAATATGGAACAAAGAATACGGCGTGCCGTCTCAAAAGGTTTATCAAATATTGCTTATTTAGGTATAGAAGATTATATGAATGAGATATTTATTTTATATTCAAACAGCTTGTATAACTTTGAAGAAGTAAAAGCTGAGATGGATTACATAAGAGGTAAAAGTTCATTTGGTGGTAAAGTTAACATTAAGAAGTTTATTGATGGATTAATGATTCATATAGATAATTAAAAAAACAATTGCTGAGCAGTTGTTTTTTTAAATTTATTTGACAAATTAATATCAATACATAGGAAAATGTTTTTTTGTGAATGTTATTGTATTTTTTTGACATTTGTCATTATACTTATTAATAAGGCGTAAGCCTAAAATAACAAGGAGGAAATAAAATGAAAAAGAAAGTATCTATTTATGTAGTACTGCTTCTAGTAGTATTATTTACTATGAGTATGTTAACAGGATGTAGCGAAAAACCAGCTGACACAAAACCAGCAGCAGATCAACCAGCTACAACTGAAACACCAGCAGCACCAGCAGAACCAGCTAAACAAGTTTTTGTAAACATCGGTACAGGTGGAACAGCAGGAACATACTTCCCACTTGGAGGAGCTTTTGCAGAAATATGGAATAAAGATATACCAGGTGTTAACGCTACTGCTACAAGCACAGGTGCTTCAGTTGCAAACGTTAATCTTTTAAAAGAAGGAAAAGTTGAAACTGTTATAATTCAAAATGACATCGCATCTTATTCTGAAACTGGAACAATTATGTTTGATGGTGCAGCTTTCCCTGAAATCAGAGGATTATGTACATTATACAGCGAACCATTACAATTAGTAACTACAGATGCTACTATTAAAACTGTTGCTGATTTAAAAGGCAAAAGAGTAGCTGTTGGCGCAATTGGTAGTGGAGTTGAAGCAAATGCTAGACAAATTATAGCTGCTGCTGGACTTGATTTTGATAAAGATATCGATCCTAAATTTTTATCATTCTCTGAAGCTTCAACAGGTCTTAAAGACAAACAATTGGATGCAGCATTTTTAGTTGCTGGTGTTCCTACTGCTGCTATAGTTGACCTTTCTACTCAAAATGATGTATTTGTTGTTCCTATAGATGGAGATACTGCTAAAAACTTAATGGAAAAATATCCTTTCTATACAGAATTTACAATCCCAGCTGAAACATACAAAGGCCAAGCTGCAGATGCAAAAACATTATCAGTTAGATCAATGCTTGCTTGCAGCAGCACATTAGATGAAGAATTAGCTTACAATATGGTTAAATCAATTTATGAGAATGGTGAAAGAATTACTGCCGCTCATAATGTTGGTAAAGATATCACATTAGATACAGCTCTTCAAGGAATGGGCATAACTGTACATCCAGGAGCACAAAAATATTTTGATGAAAAAGGTATAAAATAATAAGTTAAATATATAAAAAGGAATGATTTAAATTGAAACTTACAAAGGGTGAATTTATCAAGATCTTAATTATTTCATTAATTATTGGAACTTCAATTATTTTTGTGTTAGGATGCAACATTGAAAAAGGTAAAACTTTAATGATACAAAATAACACAACAGGCGAAGAAACTGAGTTTTATTTACCTGATGACAGTTTTTCCTTAGGTTACATACACTCCGTGATGAAAACTCCTGCTGAAGAATTTTTCTATGTTAACAAAAATAATGAAATTGTATTAGAAAAAACAATTTATCAATCCTATGGTGTAGGATTGCCCTTCTTACCAGAAGAAGGCGAACTTAGTGTAGAAGATGGTAAATTCATCCTTTATATGAACCGCACATTTAAAGAAATTAATATGATTATATCGCCTATTCCGAAGCATTGGCTTCAAATAGGCGATACAAAATATGAACTTATGGATATATTAAAGGAACCGAACTGTTCAATAAAAATATACGTACGTGGCGAAAGTATAATAAAAAACCTTATTAATATTTCTTCAGACGTTTTAACTAGTAATTACTAATATATTTTAAAGGAGGAAACGTTATGACTAAGAAAACAAACAATGAAATTGTTCAAGATATAGATGTAAATAATATGGATTCTAATGAAGTCGATAAAATACTTCGAAAATATGACAAAGGATCTAATTTTAGAAATTTATCTGGGCTTTCAAATAAAATTGTTACAATAATACTTTTATGTTTTTCTTTATTCCAACTGTACACATCCATATTTTTAGGTATGGAACCAATGATTTTAAGGTCAATACATTTAGCTTTTGGACTCTCACTAGTATTTTTACTTTATCCTGCAAGCAAAAATTGGTCTACAGAAAAATTACATCCTTTAGATGTAATAACTGCTATTATAGCTGTTATAGTTTGCTTATATGTTGTAGTTTTTTATAAGGATTTAGTTTATAGAGCTGGTATGATTACCACTACTGATATGATTATTGGGCTGTTAGCAGTTATATTAGTTTTAGAAGCAGCAAGAAGAGTTATTGGTATGCCGATGGTTATTATCTCTTTATTATTTATTGCATATGCATTTTTGGGACCATATATACCAGGAAAACTTGCACACAGAGGTGTTGACTTAAACAACTTTGCTCAGCATTTATTCTTTACTACAGAAGGTATCATGGGTCTTCCAATAGGTGTATCTTCTACTTTCATATTTATGTTCTTATTATTTGGAGCATATTTGGAAAAAACAGGTATGGGAGAATTTTTTATAAATTTAGCAAATGCTATCAACGGTAGTTCACCTGGTGGTCCTGCTAAAGTTGCTGTTATATCCAGCGCATGTATGGGAACACTTTCAGGAAGTTCAGTTGCAAATGTTGTTGGTACTGGAAGTTTTACGATACCAATGATGAAAAAGTTAGGTTATAAACCAGAATTTGCTGGTGCAGTTGAAGCAACAGCTTCGACAGGCGGTCAATTGATGCCACCTATTATGGGCGCTGCTGCATTCTTAATGGCAGAAATAACTAACACTCCTTATTTTACAATCATAAAGGCTGCAGCAATACCAGCACTTTTATACTACTTTGGAGTTTGGGCCGGCGTACATTTTGAAGCTAAAAAACTTAATCTTTTAGGTTTACCAAAAGATCAAATTCCTAAATTAAGTCATGTAATGAAAACAAGAGGCCACTTAATCATACCAATAATTGTTGTAATGTATTTGTTGATTAAAGGTTTTTCTCCTATAAGAGCAGCCTTAGGTGCTATAGTAACAACTCTTATATGTTCATCTATTACAAAAGACACTAGATTATCATTTGCTGATTTAATTGATGGATTGATAAAAGGCGCAAAAAGTGCTCTAACAGTTGTAGCTGCTTGTGCTTGTGCCGGAATAATAATTGGTGTTGTAACTCAAACAGGTTTGGGATTAAAAATGGGTTCAGTTCTAGTAGGAATAGCTAATGGTAACTTATTCTTGACATTATTCTTTACTATGGTTACATCTTTAATACTTGGTATTGGAGTACCAACTACTGCAAATTATGTAATTACTTCAACAATAGCTGCTCCTGCACTATTAATGCTTGGTGTTGGTTTAATACCAGCACACATGTTCGTATTTTATTTTGGTATAATTGCAGATGTTACTCCTCCAGTTTGTTTGGCAGCAGTTGCAGCTTCAGGTATTGCAAAGTCTGAACCAATGAAAACAGGTGTCCAAGCAACACGTTTGGCAGTAGCCGCATTCTTGATACCTTATATATTTGTTTATAGCCCTAGAATGTTAATGATTAATTCAACGCCAATGTTGCTAGTATTTGATATAGTTACTGCATTAATTGGTATCACTTGTGTGGCTTCAGGATTGACAGGATTCTTCAAAACACATATGTCTATTATAGAAAGGCTTTTATTTGCAGCAGGTGGTATATTAATGCTTATGACAAGTGTAAAATATGTTTCAATTGGTGCTGTATTAATAATTGCAGTATACTTCTTACAAAAAAACAAATTTACAAAATTGAAAGTAACGATATAATAACCATAATTATTATAAATATTGTAAAAAAGGCTGTTGGCTATGCTAATAGCCTTTTTTATTTGACTATAAATTAGAATTGAAATTGATTATATGTTTTATAAAAAAATATACCCCTTTTACTGTATCAGTTATATTTTTAAACTGACTACAATAAAAGGAGTATACCATATTTTAATTTATTTTATTAAAGCATTACATAATTTTTAAATTAATTTACTAAATCTATATTATTATGCTAATAAATTGATAAAGAAAGTAATTATACCAGCATTGAAGAAGTCAATAAACAATGACCCAACTAAAGGAAGAACGAAGAATGCTGTTGGAGATGGTCCGAATTTTTCAGTTACAGAAGTCATATTAGCTATACCGTTTGGAGTAGCTCCTAGTCCAAATCCACAATGTCCAGCTGCTAATACAGCAGCATCAAAATCTTTACCTAATGCTCTGAATGTAACATAGTTTGCATACAAGTACATTAAAATTACTTGTGAGAATAACATAACGAATAGTGGTAATGCTAAGTCAGCTAATTGCCATAATTTTAATCCCATTAATGCCATTGCAAGGAATAGTGATAATGCTATACCACCTACAAGATCTATTTCAACCATAGGTACTTCAAATGATTTAGTAGAATCAGAAATATTTCTAATTATAGCTCCTGCAATCATTGCTCCTATATATGAAGGTAATGTTAAACCTGCTTTAACAAACAAGTTAGATATTAATGTACCAACACCCATAGCAATTATAATTTCAACAGTTACAAGATTAAAATTATTAGGAATTAAAGTACGTTCTGAATTACTTAATTGGTCTATTTCCATAAAATCATCTTTTTGATTTTTCTTTTTGTTAACTAAATCATGTTTTATAATTAAATGATTTCCTATTGGTCCACCAATCATACTTCCTGATACAAGACCAAAAGTTGCAGCTGCTAATGCAACTGTATTTGCTCCTGAAGCACCTGCTGCTTCCATAACTGGACCAAAAGCTGCTGCTGTTCCATGACCACCTGTCATTGGAACTGAACCTGTTGCTAAACCAAGTAATGCATTAAGATTGAATAATTTAGCTACAGAAACACCTACTATGTTTTGTAAAATTACAAGTACTATTGCACATGCTAAGAAAATAAATACTTTTAATCCGCCCTTTTTCAATAGTTTTAAGCTTGCACTAAATCCTACTGAAGTAAAGAAAACCGTCATTGCTAGTTTTTGAAGAGTTGTATCTAATTCAATTTCTAAAATGTTGCCTTGTTTAAGAATTAAAACTAAAATTGCAAATATAAATCCACCAACAACTGGTGTAGGTATACAGTATTTTCTTAAAACACTAAACCTTTCCACTAAAAACTTACCAAATAACAATACCAGGACAGCAAGAGCAATCGATTGCACCATGTCAAGCTTTAAAATCATAATCATATCCTCCATATATTTAATTTAAACTATAAATTGATTATATAGAGTTACTTCACTATTCTACAAATTTCGACGAATTATGAACGAAAAATTTTTTTCATTGCATTTTTATTTTATTAAAGAAGTTTTCGGGATTACAATTTTAAACTCTGTTTCATTATTAATTGAGTTTACTTTTATTTCTCCATTTAATTCATCAATAATATTTTTTACATGAGAAAGCCCAATGCCAGTGGATGAATTCCCTGTTTTTTTATCATATTTTGTTGTAAAACCCGGATTAAATATATAAGGAATTAAATTGATATCAATACCACCGCCATCATCAATAATTGTAAGTACAATATTATCGTCAATAATACTTTGTTCTACATTAATATTTCCTCTCCCCTTTATAGCATCAATTGAATTTACTATAAGGTTGTTTAATACTGTAAATAAGGAATAATATTTTTTAACATAAATGTTATCATTTATGATGACACTAAAATTAATGTCCTTATTATTTTCATCAATATATCTTTTTCCATTACCTTCCATAATAAATGCTAAGTCTTTTAAACTCATAGTTTCATTTGTTTCAAAATCCTTTAAAAAACTTTCAAATCCGCTTAATACTCTGTAATAATCTTTCTTTATCTCATGGACATCTCTTGCAATATCTAAGGCATCATTACTTATAATTTCATTATCCTTATTGTTTTTATATAATGAATAACTTTTATCCATTACATTTTCTATATCAGATGTTGATTTTTTAAGGTAAAATAATTCAGCTTGTATATTAGAAACCAATGTATTTAGTTGTATATATCTTTTTTGATGTTCTTTCTTTCTTATAATGTTATTTTGGTTTTCAATTAATATAAAAATACCACAAGAAGCAATACTCCTAATTAAACCTATAATAATAATAAATTTGAATAAATAGGAATTCAAACTATTTCTAATGACAGCTTCTGTTAAATTGCAAAGCACATCTATTGAAAATAATGTTACTATTGTCAAATAATGATTTTCTCTATTCTTCCTTATAGTAAAAAACCAAGCAAGAATTCCATATAAAATATAATATATAGAAGCAGGTAAATTTTCAGATATGATAGCTGCTATTTCAACATCTGTTGAAAAATATTCTATTATAAATCTAAAAACAAAAACTGTGATACCTGTATGAATAGCTAAAATAACCATATTAAAATCTTCAATTAATAAAAGCATTAGGCTAAAAGCAACAACACCAGCAGAAAACCTGAAGCTCCCATGAAATGGATAAAAGTATAGTTCTCCTATAAGAGTTATAGCAATAACTGTTATTAAATATTTTTTAATATTTTTCATATTGCACCTCCAACACATGTAATTATATCATAATGTTTTTACATACGTTATATTTATTTGATGAAGTTTTAAAATTAAATACAAAAATATTTGTTTTATCTAACATTATAATATATAATATTTACATATAATAATTAAACTATTATCAAATTTATAAGAAAGCAGGAGTGATAATTGAAAATATATATTATTGACGATGATATTGCTATAGTTAAAATGCTTGAAAATATAATTGAAGATTACGATTTGGGTAAAGTATGTGGTCATTCTTTGGATGGAAATTGTGTTGAAGAAATAAATTACCTGTCACCTGATATCGTTTTAGTCGATCTTTTATTACCTAAAAAAGATGGAATTACAGTTGTAGAAGAGCTCTTAAAAATTAACAAAGATTTGAAATTTATTATGATATCACAGGTTTCATCTAAAAAAATGATTAGCACAGCTTATACAGCAGGAATAGATTTTTTTATTAATAAACCAATAAATGCAATTGAAGTTAGAACGGTAATCCAAAAAGTTTCTGAAAAAATAAATTATAAAGAAACGCTACAAAGCATAAAAAATATGTTTTCAATTGATGGCGAATCAATCAAACCAAACTCTTCTGAAAATATGCAAAACACAAAAATAAATAAAGCACAACTAATTCTCAATAAATTAGGAATGACTGGCGAAAAAGGAGAATCAGATATTATAAATGTCTGTAAATATTTAATTGCAAATAATTTAAACATGTCCGAAACCAATATAAATGAGATAGCCAATTATTTAAACATAAATTCTAAAAGCATGGATCAAAGAATGCGCAGAGCAATTTCTAAGGGGTTGTCAAATATCTCTCATTTAGGAATCGAAGACTATATGAATGAAGTTTTTATAATGTATTCAAGTAGTTTATTTAATTTTGAAGAAGTAAAAAATGAAATGGATTACATCAGAGGAAAACGAAAGTCCAATGGGAAAATAAACATTAGGAAATTTATAGACGGTTTAATTATCAATATTAATAATTAATTAAATGCATCAGATACATTATTTTCTGCATTAGGATAAATAATTCAATATTAAATATATTATAAAACCCATGACATTAAATCATGGGTTTAAATTTTTACAAAATATTTAAATTATATTCCTAGCTCTTCTTTTACTTCTTTAAATGCATTTAATGCAAAATCCAAATCTTCTTTCGAATGAGCTGCTGATATTTGTGTTCTTATTCTAGCTTTACCTTTTGGAACAACTGGAAAATAAAAACCTACAGCATATACACCTTTTTCAAGAAGTCTTTCAGCCATTTTTTGAGATAAAACAGCATCCCCTAACATTATAGGAACTATTGGATGTTCGCTGTCTATAATAGGTAATCCTATTTTCTTTATTTCTTGTCTGAAATATTTAGTATTTTCTTCTAGTTTATCTCTATATTTTGTACTTTCCGTAAGCATTTCTAAAACTTTTATAGAAGCTGCTGCAATGGCTGGTGCTAATGTATTTGAAAATAAATAAGGCCTTGAACGCTGTCTTAACAAATCAATTATTTCTCTTCTTCCACTTGTGTATCCACCACTTGCACCACCAAGAGCTTTGCCTAGAGTTCCAGTTATAATATCAACTCTTCCTATAACGTCGCAATACTCTGAAGTCCCTCTGCCAGTTTTACCTACAAACCCAACAGCATGACTGTCATCAACCATAACCAAAGCATTATATTTATCTGCTAAGTCACAAATACCTTTTAAATTTGCTATTATGCCATCCATGGAGAATACCCCATCAGTTGCTATTAACTTGATTTTAGCTCCATCTTTATCAGCTTGAATCAATTGTTCTTCTAATGATTCCATATTATTATTTGAATATCTATATTTTTTAGCTTTACTTAACCTTACTCCATCAATTATGCTTGCATGGTTTAATTCATCGCTGATTATTGCATCGTCAGCTGTTGTTATTGTTTCAAACAATCCACCATTTGCATCAAAGCATGATGAATAAAGTATGGTGTCATCAGTTGATAAAAACTGACTTATTTTTTCTTCTAATAATTTATGGATTTCTTGAGTACCGCATATAAATCTTACAGATGATAATCCATATCCCCAATTGTCATATGCTTTTTTAGCTACTTCAATAACTTCTGGATTATCTGCTAATCCAAGATAGTTATTTGCACACATGTTAAGTACTCCATTAAATTTTGTTGTATTTATTTTGCTGCTTTGAGGTGTAGTTATTATTCTTTCATCTTTCCACAGTCCGCTGTCTTTTATTTCACTTAATATATCTGTATATAATTGTTTGGATTTATCATACATATTATCAACCTCTTTATTTATTTTTTTGTAGTCCAGTCAAGTATAACTTTACCTGATTTACCGCTTGTCATAGCTTCAAATCCTTCTATAAAATCCGTGTAATGATATCTATGCGTAATTACTGATGATATATCTAGCCCTGATTTAAGCATTGCAGTCATCTTGTACCATGTTTCATACATTTCTCTACCATATATACCTTTTATGTGAAGTCCATTAAACACTACTTTATTCCAATCTACTGATGTTCCTGACTCTTGAATCCCTAGCATTGCTATTTTTCCGCCATGAGTCATATTATTAATCATATCATTTAATGCTATTTCATTACCAGACATTTCAAGACCAACATCAAAGCCTTCCTTCATCCCTAGCTCTTTCATAACATCACTAAGTTTTTCTTTTTTAGTATTAATAGTTCTTGTTGCTCCCATATTCTTTGCAAGATCAAGTCTATAATCATTAATATCGGTTATAACAACATACCTTGCACCTGCATGTTTTGCAACAGCACACGCCATAATACCAATAGGACCAGCACCTGTAATAAGTACATCTTCTCCAAGCAAATCAAAAGATAATGCAGTATGAACAGCATTGCCAAATGGATCAAATATGCTAAATATTTCTTCTGGTATTGATTTGTCACAAAGCCATACATTTGTAACTGGTAATACCACATACTCAGAAAATATTCCAGTCCTGTTTACTCCAACACCTTTAGTATCTTTGCACAAATGTCTTCTTCCTGCTAAACAATTTCTGCATTTTCCACATACTATGTGTCCTTCTCCTGATACTAAATCACCTACTTGTAAATCGTTTACACCTTTGCCAAGTTCTACAATCTCTCCTACAAATTCATGCCCAATAGTCATTGGAACAGGTATTGTATCTTGTGCCCATTGATTCCAAACATAAATATGCACATCTGTACCACATATAGCTGTTTTATGAATTTTTATAAGTACTTCTCCTTCACCAGCTGTCGGTACATCTACCTGTTCTAGCCACAATCCTGGTTTTGCATATTTTTTTACGAGTGCATCCATTTTAGCCACACAATCACCATCCTACTATATTTTAATTTTTTTAAATACTTAATTGTCTTACCTAAATAATACTATTATTCTGTTTTTATGTCAAGAGCCAAATATGTCATTTGTTTTCGTTTTATGAACAATTTATCATCATGATATATTATTATAAATTTCTTTAATTTATGATATGTTTTTTTTGAAATTTTATTTTAAAAAGTTTAAGGTAATATTTTCATATTCAAGCGCAATAAAAAAACTGTACTTTTAAAATACAGTTTTTTTGATGATTAAGTATAATTTACAAGTTTGTTATAAATGTCTAAATAATTCTTTTAAGTTTGAAATCTAAGTAATCACTAGATACACAATAAAGCAATATGTCATCTATTATTCCTTCTTTAATATTTTTATGACCTTCTTCTCCATGGAGGTGACCATAAATACATGTGTTTATTCTATATTTCTTCATTAATAAAAAAAATTCATTAGGTTCACCGTCACTATTAAATGGCGGAAAATGCAACATAGCTATTTTATGTTTTTTACTAGTTTTGCATTGTTCTAAGGATAATTGAAATCTGCTTAGTTCTCTTAAAAATATTTTTTCATTAGATGCTTCTTTTGAATGTTCTTCCATAGAATCCCATCCTCTAGTACCACAAACAATAGCCTCCTTATATTCATAGCTATTATTTTTTAAAAACTTAATTGTTTTCATACCTAGCATGTCAAGCTTATTAGAAGTTGCCCACCAATAATCATGATTACCCTTACCTACAATTTTCAGTCCAGGCAACTTTTCAATTTTTAATAAATCATTTTTGGCATCTTCAAGTTTTACAGCCCAAGAAGTATCACCAGGAAGAAGTACTAAATCATCCTGACTCACGGTGTTTTCCCAGTTTTCTATGATTTTCCCTTCATGATTAATCCAATTGTTGCCAAAGATATTCATTGGTTTCTCATTTTTGCTGTCAAAATGTAAATCACCTATTGCAAATATTTTCATTATTTTTATTCCTTAGTTTATAATTTTATAAGATTGAATTTGACATCCAAATTTTTAGCTGTTTCTAATTCTCTTTCTTGACAAGTAAACAAAATAACTTGTCTTCTTTCACTTTCTTTTGAAAGCATTTCAATTGATTTTTTTAATCTATTTGAATCATATTGTACAAAGCTATCATCTAAAATAAGTGGGATGTTTTGATTTCCACTTAATATATTGCTTAAGCTTATTCTAAGAGATAAATATAGTTGATCTAAAGTTCCACCACTTAAACTGTCAATATCAATATTTCTATCTTTATTCTCTTCGCTTATAAGTGAAATATTCATGTCTTCATCTATAAGTACTTCCTTATACTTACCGCTTGTAACATAAGAAAAATTATCACTGATTGCCTTTCTTAGAAGAGGCATAAAATCACCTTTTATAGAATCAGATATTTCTATGATTTTATCAGCTGCTATTTCAGCCACTTGGATTCTTTCTTTAAAAGCAGTTTTTTTATCTTCATAATATTCAATTTCTTCTTCCACTTCAGCTAAATTTCTTACATTGCTTTCTATTTCATCTATTTCTTTATCTATATTATTAATATCCATTTCAATTTTATTTTTTTCTTCATTTAATTTAAAAATAGATATTTGTTGTTCTTTCTTGTCTATTTCTTTAATATCATATGTATTGACATTTTTAGTTTTAATTCTCAATTCTTCAATATTGGTTTTACCAAGTATTGTGCTAAACATGCTTTCTAAGTATTCTTTTTTATTTTTAAGCTCATTTAATTTTTGATCACTTTCAACTATTTGTTTAAATTCATCTATATTGTTCATTTTATTTGAATTTAAAATTACATTTAATCTTTTTTCTTCAAATGAAATTTCTTTATCCATTTTATTAAGATTTTGATCTATTTCATTTTTGAAATTTCTGCATTTAACAATTTCTTCTTGTACAAAATCCTTTTTATTGTAAATTTCATTTGATTTTTCAATATTTTCCTTAGTTATTTCTGCAATACAAAATAAAGTTAAATCATCTATCAAGCTTTTTTCTATGTCGTTATTAGTTTTTTCTAGGGAAACTAAGCTTTCTTTATCAAATTCTAAAAGTTTTAATTTTTCTTTTATAATATTTTGTTGATTTTCCTTCTTTTCATAATTACTTTTTAATTCATTTAAATCTGCACATTCAGTTTCTTTTAAAACTTCATCAATTTGACTTTTAAGTTCTTGTATATTTTTGTCGTAATCTGCATGTTGACACTCTATGCTTTCAATTTCCTTCTTTGCATTTATGACTCTTCTTTTATATTTTGAAGCTATAGAATAAGATATTATACCAAATAAAACAATTGATGTTCCACCATAATATTCAATCACATTGTAATAATAACCCATATAACCAGCTACACATGCTAGAACTATGAATATTGTACCCAAAAGATTTATCATAAATCTTTTTATATTTTGTGATTTTATAAAATGTTTCATTGTTTCATAGTTTTTATCACTTAAAAATGATTTAAGAATTTCAATTTTATTGTTGTTTTCTTCAACTGATTTATATTTATCAATAAACTTATTTATATCAACAGTATCAAAGTCCTTTAAGCTATCAGTTCCGACTTTTATTTTATTCTTCATTTCATCAATTTTAAACCTATTTAATTCATAAACATTATAATTATCATTCATTTTAACAATATCAAAAGTTTCTTTAATATTGTTTGATATATCTTCTTCCAATCCTTTAAGTTTTTCTTCTAACTTTTCCTTTTCATTTCTTAAATTATGTCTTTCATCGCGCATATTAATTAAGTTAGAATTTAATTTAGACGCTTCTTCAAAATCACTTTCAGAATATTTCTTTATATTTTCTTCATTAGCATACTTAAGTAGTTTTTCATTTATTTCATCCAGTTCAGTTTTAATAGGCAAAGCTTTGTCATATCTTCCTTTTTCAATTGAAAGTTCATAGGTTAAAAGTTCCTGGTTCAAGTTAGAAACACGCATTTCTATTTCTTGAATTTTACTATGTAATTTTTTCTTTTCCATACTTAAAAACATAATTTGTCTGTTTCTATTAAGTATAGTTTCTTTAGTGTCATTAAGTTCTTTAAGTCTTAAAGTATATTGTCCTAACAGTGTTTTAGGATTATCTTCGCTCCCTGCCTCTTCCTTAATGCTATTTAAAGTATTTAAAATCCTATCAATTGAAATTGACTCATCCTTAGATTTACTTAAATTAATAATTTTATTTTTAACCTCGATGGCGAGTTCCTTATCAGTTTTATTGCCAAGCTGTTTTATGCTTACAGTATTTCTATAAGAAGTTTTGTTTATATTAAAAAAGTGTTCACCAGGGCAATCAATATTTTCTGCTTCAGCTGTAGAATTATCACTATCTTCTAAGTCTTTATTAAATACTTTAGTTGTACCAAGTAAAAAATCTTTTGTAATAAGATACTTGTTATTATCTATTCCATCAATAGTCATTGAACCTTTGTATAAATTGCTATCCCAAGGCTTGTATTTTTTATATAAAGCATTGACCTTCGGCTCGTCATCAAATCCATATAAAACAGCTTCAATAAAATTATGTATTGTACTTTTACCTGTTTCATTTTCTCCATATACTATATTAAGTTTATTCCCAAGGAAAATCCTCTTATGTGTAAATTTCCCAAAAGCTCTAAGATATAATTTGCTTATATACATCCTATCTTACCACCTTTTCTTTTCTCAAAACACTTAGTCCTAACTTAAATGCTTGTTGTTCCAATTTATCGTTGTGATTTTCAAATTGAAGTTTATAACTTTCTATAATATTGAACTCATTATCATCATATTTTTTTTCATCTAAATTTTTATATAAGAAAACATCTTCAAATTCTATGTAATAAAAAAATTGCATTGCTTCTTTTTTAATTTCTTCAATGGATATATCCGAATTCACTGTACCAGTTAATTTTACTTTAACATAGTCTTTAATATTTGAAAATGTATCTCCTGAAAATTTAATTAAATCAAGAATTTTATTAAAGCCATATAAAATATCTATTTCTATATTTCTATTTATAAACTTTCTTTTAGCTAATGGATAAAAATAATATGTTAAATTCTTCTTTTCCAGCAATCCTTTAATTATGCCATGTTCATTAATTTCATCAAATGAAAGCGGCTCAGGAGTACCTGGATAAACTACATTATCTTTTATTTTTTCAAAATTATGTTTACCTCCTAATGCGCAATAATCAAATTTATTTTTAATTAATGACGCATTAATAGGAAGAAATTCTCCATTCATATTATCTGTATCGCAATGTAAAAGCAATACATTTAATTTATTTTCATCAACTGAGATATCATAAACAAGTTGAGAATTTTGATTACTGCTTGCTTTATCCCAGCTTAATGAATAAATGCACAGGTTGTCCTCACTAAAATTAATTTTTTGAATACTATCTGTATTCTTTATGAAATATACATTTTTAGGCCAATCTACGTAATCATACATACTGTTTATATTAAAAGGATCCTTGCTGCCACATGTGATAATTATTTTAGTGTCTTCAATACTTTTGAATTTCTGCAATATCTTTTTAAGTCCTTTGAATGTGAAATACTCTGATTCTATCATATCACCCACAATAAATAAATATGATATATGGTCTTGTTTAGCAACTTTAATAATTTCATCAAAAGTATCCCAAAGTTCTTCTCTTCTTTTTTCTCGTTCTTTTAAGCTAAAATGCTTATTATTAAACTTCATTCCCAAATGTATATCTGATGTATGTATAAATGTAGGTTTCATTTCGTATCTCCTATTAGTGCATATTACATAAATTTAGAAATTGTTATATATTAAATTGCATTGTTTTATCTTTCTACTGCCATTGACCAATTACCTATAGTTTCAAATCCAAGAGCATGATATATTTTACCAGCATCAGGGTTATCATAAAATAAACATAATTTTTCACAATTATTTAATGTATCAATACATAATTTTGAAACACATTTTGTTGCTAGACCACGTTTTCTGTAACGTTTATCTGTAGCCACACTCACTACCATAGCTGCAAATTTGTTTTCTGCCGATGTACCAGCAACTGATATTATATCACCATCTTCATTTTCAATATAATAATATCGTCCAGAACTTGTTTTTATAGCATTATTAAGCATTTCTCTATTTTCACCTGTTACGCCTAGTTCTTCAATAGAGTCTATAAAATCAGATATTTTATTTGTATCATCTGATGTTGCTCTTTTTATAAAAGAATCATCAAAATTACTTAAAAGTTTAGTTCTATTGTTTAATTCACAAAGATGTTCTCTTTTCAATTTATAATTTTTAAGTATATCTGTAAAATTATCCACAATTTCTGATTTGCCTGAAATAAGTTTTTTACTTTCATTCATAGATATAATATTTTTAAAAGAACTTACGTCACCATTGTAATTTTCTTTATAATATGGAATAAAGTTATTGAAATATCTAAGCAATACTGCTGATAAATTATTATTTTCGTCAAACTCTCCCCACATTTCCATAAAAGCTTTATCAAAGCCTGTATTGATTATATCTCCAATTATAAAAAGATTAAATGTAGATTCTTCTTCAAGAAAATTTAAAATAATATTCCTATCACTTTCAGTTAACTTTCTAACCATAGAGCACCACCATTTTTTTATAATATTGTATCACAGAACTTGAACATCTTCAACAATTTGTAAAAATTTTAATAGCAAAGTTAATTAATTTTATTCAATAAAATTAAAAATGAGACCTTCATTTTGAAAATCTCACTTTTTATATTTAAATATTAATATTATTTTAGACAGCGGCTATGCCTGACTCTTCAAATGTAATCATCATATTATTCATATCTGTAGCTGCTTCTATTATATTAAATGCTAATACAGCACCTGAGCCTTCTCCTAATCTCATATTGAGATCAAGCATCGGTTTTAATCCAATAAATTCTGATGCAACTTTTGATGCTCTTTCATTAGAAGAATGAGAAGCAATTAAATATCCTTTTACTTTTGGTTCTATCATGCAAGCAATTATTGCAGAAACAGTGGAAATAAATCCATCAACAACTACTGGTACAGAACATGCGGCTGCCCCTATGAATGTTCCAGTCATTCCTGCTATATCATAACCACCTATTTTTGCAAGAATATCTATTGGATCATTTTTATCAGGTTTATTAATTTCCAATGCTCTTTTTATTACATTTACCTTGTTCATAACTTTATTTTCTGGAAGGTTAGCTCCAACTCCAGTCACTTCACTTGCATCTATACCTGTTACTAATGACAATATTGCAGAACTTGGAGTAGTGTTACCTATACCCATTTCTCCAGTTGCCAAAATATTTTTGCCTTTTTTTACTTCTGTATTTGCTATCTCTATACCAACTTCGATTGCTTTTATTGCTTCTTCCCTAGTCATTGCAGGACCTTTTGCTATATTTTTTGTACCATAGCTTATTTTTTTATTAATTACTTTTTCGTGTTCAATATTAGATGCAACACCTATGTCTACAACAACTACATCAGCTTTAGAAACATTAGATAATGCACATACGCCTGTTATATTTTTAGCCATATTTATAGTCTGCATGACAGTTACTTCTTGCGATGCTTCGGCAATGCCTTCTTCCCATACACCATGGTCTGCAGCCATTACTATAACCGATTTTTTATCAACTTTTGGATAGAGTTCTCCTGTTATACCAGAAAGCTGAATAACTATTTCTTCTAATTTACCAAGGCTTCCTATAGGTTTGATAAGATTATCAACCCTATTTTTTGTTTTAAGCATTGCTTCAACATTTAAATCTTTAATTTGTTCCAAAGTCTTTTCTAATAAATTCATTTTTTCCTCCAAATTTTTATATTGTTTGGCATTAAGCCACTATTAAACGAAAAAAAATTCACATCAAATTAGATGTGAATTTTCCATCATTCATACATTATAATGTTTGAGGCAGGTCTCCTGACTTAGTATCATAATTAAATGTACGCCTTCCTTTACAGTGGCATATGTACATCAACTACTCATTACAGTGGTGGGCCCGTTCAAGATTTACACTTGATTCCCTATTCTCTACAAATTTTTGCAGCACCTTAAACATTTTATATTATTAATAGTATAATTATTTTTTTAGTATATGTCAATATTTTTCCGAAATTATTCTGAAAGTTCATATAATTTTTCTAAATCTAATATTTTAACAGAAGATCTATGCACATCTATGATATTATCATCTTGCATATTTGAAAGTTCTCTGGACAAAGAAGGTCTTGTTACATTTAAAAATTCAGAAAGTTCCTGCCTTTTCATAGGCATTTCAAAAGAAAGCATATTTGTTTTTTTATATATTGATAAAAAATACACTGCTATTTTACTTTTGATAGTTTCAGCATTTAATATTTTCATTTTATTATTCAACATTATTATTTTATCAGATAAAATAGATAACATGTTGTCTATTAATTTCTTGTGAAAATTACAACTGTTTTGACACATATCTATAAAGAAATCTTTAGGTATAAACAAAGCTTTGCTTTCACCTGAACTTATTAAATCATAAGGAGAAGTTTTTGCTGTTGAAAATATTAATGCTTCACCAAACAGATCATTGAAAGTTAAAGTGGTTACTATTACTCTACTTCCATTAAATTTTTGTGATACTAGATTTAATTCTCCTTCTAAAACAATACCGATATTTTTTATAATATCATCTTTTTCAAATATCATTTGATTATCTTCATATTTTTGTATAAGAGCATTGCTGCATCCGATAACTTTTTCAATTTCCTCTAAATTAAGCCCATTAAACAATTGATTTTCTTTTATTTTTTGTATTATTGCATCCATAAAATTCTCCAATTTATCGTAACATATGTTACATACTTTACAACATCATTTTATTATAATATAATCAATAAGTAAAGAAAAATATATTATAGGAGATAATTATGAAAAGAAAAATAGTTAAAATACATGAAGAAAAATGTAATGGTTGCGGATTATGTGTAAATGCATGTCACGAAGGTGCTTTAGAGTTAATAAATGGAAAAGCTGTTTTACTATCTGATTCATATTGTGATGGATTAGGAGATTGCTTACCCGAATGTCCAGTAAATGCAATTGAAATAATCGAAAGAGATGCTGAAGAATTTGATAAGGAATTAGTTGAAAAACGTATGGAGGAAAAAAAGGTAGAAGTTGAACCATTGCCTTGTGGTTGTCCTGGTCACCAAGCTAAAGAAATAAAACATTTTAAGCCAGCAAATAAAATTGTTGCAACAGAAAAAGTTGAAATTTCAAGCGAACTTAGACAATGGCCTGTTCAAATAAAGCTGGTATCTCCAAATGCTCCTTATTTCAATGGTTCACATATACTTGTAGCAGCTGATTGCACTGCTTTTGCTTATGCAAATATTCATCAAGATTTCATGAAAGGTAAAATAACGCTTATTGGATGTCCAAAACTTGATGATGTAGATTATTCAGAAAAATTAACTGCTATTTTAAAAAACAATGATGTTAAAAGTATAACTGTTTTAAGAATGGAAGTACCATGTTGTTCAGGTATTGTTAATGCTGTTAAAAACGCGATAATAAATTCTGGTAAATTAGTACCATGGGGCTATAAAATTGTTGCTACTGACGGAACATTGCTAGCAGATTAATATTAAATAAAT
>Ga0074193_1001792_pt1 | contig 23185 bp, 23 predicted proteins | sample EPASupsiteHSE605_FD_64523 | JGI IMG/M metagenome (GOLD analysis project Ga0074193, IMG submission 64523) | Bioremediated contaminated groundwater from EPA Superfund site, New Mexico - Sample HSE6-05 | ecosystem: Environmental > Aquatic > Deep subsurface > Groundwater > Contaminated ... | reverse complement strand
ATGTATCCCAACGGGCTGCATTTTTGATGGGAAAGGATATCAGGGAACTTAGAATTATTACCTGTCATTTAGGTAATGGCGCCTCAATCGCGGCTATAAGCGGTGGTAAATCGATAGACACCAGCATGGGTTTTACTCCCCTTGAAGGATTAGTGATGGGTACACGTTGCGGCGACATTGACCCGGCAATTATTCCTTTTCTGATGCGAAAAGAAGGGTTTACGGTTGACCAGATCGATGCATATATAAATAGGAGATCCGGTGTATTAGGCATTTCCGGTATCAGCAGCGATTTTAGAGACCTTGAAGATGCAGCTGATAAAGGTGTTGAGCGGGCACAACTGGCGCTAGCTATGTTTGCGTATACAGTTCGCTGTTTCGTAGGGGCTTATGCTGCCGTCATGAATGGTGTTGATGTCATCGTATTCACCGCCGGCTTAGGTGAAAACGGAATTGATATGCGGGAACGGATTTGTGAGAAATTACAATATCTTGGTACAAGCGTGGATCCAAAGCGAAATAACGTTCGCGGTAAAGAAACGGAAATTAGTGCAGCCAGCAGCAAAGTGAAAATATTTGTGATCCCAACCAATGAAGAGTTGGTTATTGCCCGGGATACCAAAGAAATATGTCAGGAATTGAAATAAAGATATAGCAGTAAAAAAACAGAAACAGCCGAGGGTTCCTTGCTGTTTTTGTTTTTTTTGAAAGAGCAGAGGAACAGGGGACCGGGAGAAGAGGAAGATAAAAGGTTCCTGATCATAGCGGTTAATCATTTATTAGGGGAAAAATAAAGAACTCCTTCTGAACCCTAGGTTTACTTATATTGACAAGGTAGGGGCTTGTAGTTATAATAGATAGAGTTGAGGTGGAAAATCTGTGAAAATTAATATCGCGGCAATTAAAGATGTCCAAGGCAGCTCGATCCCTTTCGATTTTTCGACAGATGCACAAACATTGTATGCAGGTCATGAGGCATTGGATTTTATCGGGTCTATTACGGTCCACGGTACAGCTACCAATAACGGACTGGCGATTTTGGTACAAGGTAAAATGTGCGCGACGGTTCAACTAATATGCAACTGTTGTTTAGAACCTTTTTTACTGGTGCTCCAAGAGGAGTTTTCGGAAGAGTTTACTGAAGGAGCGTATCAGGGAAATCAAGGCGGGCAGGATGAGAAGGACCAGAGTTATTTCCAGGGCGATGAAATTTCGCTTAGTGAACTGGTGCATGATCATATTTTACTTGCATTGCCGATAAGGGTTGTTTGTCGGGAAGACTGCAAGGGGTTATGCGTAAAATGCGGTATAAACCTCAACCAGGCAATGTGTAAATGCGGGGATGACAAAGTTGACCCGCGCTTAGCCGTACTTAAACAGTTGTTATAAAAATAAGTTTTACAATGTCTACGGTATTAGATGAAGGGGGTGTTACACTTATGGCGGTACCAAAAAGAAAAACATCAAAATCTCGTCGTGACAAGCGACGTGCAAATTGGAAATTGACGGCACCTGGTTTTACAAATTGTCCTCAATGCCACCAACCCAGAATGCCCCACAGGGTATGTCCGGACTGCGGTCACTACGATGGCAAGCTTGTTGTGCCAACTGAATAATTTCATGTCTATTGAACAAGATAAAAGTCGGCTTGTGATTTTTATCTTGTTTTTTATTTACTTGCAAATCGATAAAGAAATCGTTTATACTATTACTAGGTACTAATACCAGCATCTATAAGTTGGGTGAACAATGATGTCATTAGAGAAAACCCCTAAACAAATAAGGCACAGTATGCTAAAAAAAGTTTTAAAAGAGAAGCCTTTTCTCACTGATGAGGAATTGGCCTCTCAATTTGGTGTTAGTATTCAAACTATACGTTTAGATCGTTTAGGATTGGGCATACCTGAGTTAAGAGAAAGAACCAAACAGGTTGCCGAAGAAGCACACGGAAAATTGAAATCTATTGATGCTAGAGATATTGTGGGCGAACTTGTAGACCTCGAACTTGGGAAAAATGGCATTTCTATTATGGAGGTAACGCCTGGGATGACTTTCGAGAAGTCTGGAATTACCCGGGGACATTACATTTTTGCCCAGGCAAACTCATTAGCGTTAGCGGTTATCGATGCACCTGCAGCGCTAACCGGAGTAGCTAATGTAAAATATAAAATTCCTGTTGAGCCTGGCGATAAGTTGATTGCCAAAGCGGAAGTGGTACGGCAGCGAGGGAATAAACATTTTGTCTGGGTCAAAACACGCCTGGGAAAACAAGAAATCTTTCGTGCTAAATTTATTATGGTAGCATTAGAATCAAAGTCCTGAGAGAGGAGATATTTTATGAAAATTGCCGTTGATGCAATGGGCGGGGATTTTGCACCAGATGAAATTGTATTAGGTGCTATTGAAGCTGCGCGTGAGTATCAGTGTAATATAATTCTTGTGGGTGACCAGGTGCGAATTCAGCAATTGTTAGATTTACATAATGCAAATGATTTACGTTTATCGATACATCATGCTTCCGAAGTTATTGGAATGACAGAAAATCCCACCAGCGCTTTTCGTAAGAAAAAAGATGCATCAGTGGTAGTTGCGACGCGTCTGGTTAAAGAAGGAAAGGCGGATGTGGCGATCTCGGCTGGTAGTACCGGAGCTGCTGTTGCGGCAGCATTGCTTGGGCTGGGGCGTATTAGTGGGGTTGAACGGCCCACGATCGCAACTCCAATGCCTAACCTTACTGGAATTACGGTTTTATTGGATTCTGGTGCGAATGTGGATAGCAAACCAAAGAATTTACTACAAAATGCCATTATGGGTACCGTTTATGCTGAGAAAATTTTGGGTATTACTAATCCCCGAGTCGGTTTGTTAAATATTGGCGAAGAAGCAAATAAAGGGAACGAACTAGTGCTGGAAACCTATCCGTTGCTTGCAAGTGCCCCGGTAAATTTTATTGGTAATGTGGAGGGACGCGATATTCCCAAAGGAACGGTTGATGTAGTTGTCTGCGATGGTTTTGTAGGCAATGTTGTTCTAAAGTTTGGAGAGGGTCTGGCCTCAGCCATTATGACACTCATTAAACAGGAAATTGAAGCTCAGGGGTGGCTGACTAAACTTGCTGCAGCACTTGTGCTTCCGGCATTGAGATCACTAAAACGGAAACTTGATTATGCTGAATATGGTGGAGCGCCGCTATTAGGGGTTGACGGTGGTTTCATTATTAGTCATGGCAGCTCAAAGGCTAAGGCGATCAAGAACTCGATTCGTGTCGCCCGGGACATGGTTGATAAAAGTGTTGTAGAAAACATTAAACAAAGTTTATTAAAGGATGGTGAAATAACCAATGGCGAGGTTAGGTAATCCAGTCGGCATTGTCGGCATTGGGTCCTATGTCCCTGATAAAGTGCTTACAAATGCAGACTTAGAAAAATTAGTTGATACAACTGACGCCTGGATTGTTGAGCGCACAGGTATCCGAGAACGTCGTATTGCTGCTTCGGAACAGGCAACATCGGATTTAGCAGTAGAAGCTGGAAAAAAAGCCTTGGCTGATGCGGGGGTATCCCCGGAAGAGATTGACCTTGTACTTGTGGCCACATGTACACCGGATATGCCAATTGCGGCAACGGCGTGTATAGTACAAACAAAACTCGGTTGTAATCGGGCCGCCGCCTTTGATTTAGTGGCAGCTTGTTCCGGTTTCGTGTATGGTATGGAAATGGCTGCTGGATTGATTGCCAGCGGCGTATATAAAACTATCCTGGTCATTGGGGCGGAAGCTATGAGCCGGTTTACAGATTACCAGGATCGGAATACCTGTGTTATTTTCGGCGATGGCGCCGGTGCTGTTGTGCTTAAAACAGTAGAACAAGGCTTCGGACTTCTCGGGACGCACTTAGGGGCTCAAGACGGGACCGAATTGTTAAAGGTACATGCCGGAGGTTCCCGATGCCCAGCGACCGAAGAAACTGTGAAAAATAAACAGCATTATTTGTTCATGAATGGGCATGAAGTATATAAATTTGCCGTGAAGATCATGGGTGAAGCTTCTTTAAAAGCTTTGGCAGTGGCTGGTATTGGCGCAGATGAATTGGACTGGCTGATACCGCACCAAGCAAACATTCGCATCATTCAGGCCGCTGCTAAACGTCTAAAGATGCCTATGGATAAAGTAATTGTTAATGTTGACCGCTACGGAAATACATCGGCTGCATCAATCCCTATGGCTATGGACGAAGCATACCGATCCGGTCGACTGAAACATGGCGACTTAATGGTAGTTGTAGGATTCGGAGCCGGTTTAACCTGGGCTGCCAGTGTCATAAAATGGAGCAAAGGGGGCAACAATATTGGTTAAAACGGATCTTTGCCAACTACTGGGTATAAAGTATCCAATTTTACAAGGCGGTATGGCTTGGGTTGCTACTGCAGAACTAGCCGCTGCGGTCTCTAACGGAGGAGGCCTTGGTATTATTGGAGCAGGACATATGCCTCCCGAGGCACTACGTACGGAAATTATCAATTGCAAAAAGCTTACTGATAAACCTTTTGGTGTTAATGTGATGCTATTGTCTCCCTTCGTTAAGGAGGTAATGCAGGTAGTATTAGAAGAACGGGTGCCAGTGGTTACCACTGGTGCTGGTAATCCCGGAGAATATATTCCTGCTTTAAAAGAGATTGGCTCCAAAGTTATTCCCGTAGTGGCATCTATTGCACTGGCAAAACGGTTAGAACGGACCGGTGTGGACGCTGTTATTGCGGAAGGACATGAGAGCGGAGGACATATTGGTGACATCACTACAATGGCCCTAGTTCCGCAAATAGTAGACGCTGTAAATATTCCTGTTATAGCAGCCGGTGGCATAGCTGATAGTCGGGGAATGGTAGCTGCGTTGGCTTTAGGCGCGCAGGGGGTTCAAGTGGGATCTCGTTTTGTCTGTGCCACGGAGTGCACGGCACATGAAAATTATAAAAAAGCCGTTTTAAAGGCCAGGGATCGCTCAACAGCAGCTACCGGGGTAGCGACAGGGCATCCAGTACGGGTGCTTGAAAATAAGCTGACGCGCGAATATCTCCGCATGGAACGGGCAGGGGCAACTATGGAAGAACTTGAAAAATTAGGGGAAGGTAAATTACGCATCGCGGCTCGTGAGGGAGACGTTGAGTACGGTTCGGTGATGATTGGACAGATTTCCGGCATGATCGATTGTATTAAACCTGCTGCTGAAATTATCCAAGACCTAATTGGTGGCATGGACGCAATTATAAATAGATTACAAAATTACATACAAAAATAGAATCGTAGGGGGGGTCAATATGAAAATTGGTTTTCTCTTCCCTGGTCAAGGATCGCAAACTGTAGGTATGGGCAGGGAACTCGTCGAAAAATACGACGTTGCCAAAGACATTTTTGAACGGGCAAATCAGGCGCTGGGATTTAGCTTAACCGACTTGATCTTTGAAGGCCCGGAGGAAGAACTGCGCAAAACAACAAACACGCAGCCAGCTATTCTTACAACCAGTATTGCAGCATTGGCCGTAATAAAGCAAGAGGGGCTTAACCCTGATATCGTGGCTGGCCACAGCCTGGGGGAATATTCGGCGCTGGTTGCTGCTGGTGTGATTAGCTTTGAAGATGCCGTGCAGCTAGTCCGTAAACGCGGAGCTTTCATGCAGGAAGCGGTTCCGCTAGGTCAAGGCGGTATGGCAGCGATCTTGGGAATGGATCGGGGTGCGGTCGTGGATATTTGTAAGCAAGTAAACGCGATTAATATCGTGCAGGCGGTTAATTTTAACTGTCCTGGACAAATTGTAATTGCAGGAGAGTTAAAAGCTGTAGAGAAGGCAGCTCAAATGCTTAAGGAGGCAGGTGCTAAAAGGGCAATTATGCTTCCGGTGAGTGCTCCATTCCATTGTAGTTTAATGAGACCAGCAGCAGAAAAGCTGGGCCTGGAACTGGAAAAAATTAAATTTACTGATGCAAAGATTCCGATAGTGGCAAATATCAATGCTCAGATTATGACGGATAAAGATATTATTAAAGGTGCTTTAGTTGAACAGGCGGCTAGTCCTGTTTTGTGGGAAGATGGCATGCAAACCTTGTTATCCAAGGAGATAAATACGTTTGTTGAGGTTGGTCCAGGTAAAGTATTAAGCGGCTTTATGAAGAAAATTGATAAAGAAGCGACGATGCTAAATGTCGAGGATCTAGTTTCTCTCGAAAAAACCCTTGATTATTTCAAGGAGGTTCGCTAAAATGCATTTAGACGGTAAAGTGGCAATAGTTACCGGAGCTTCAAGGGGTATTGGCCGGGCAGTGGCGATAGCGTTGGCAAAGCAGGGTGCGAAGGTGGTTATTAACTTCGCCGGTAATGCTGTGGCGGCAAACGAAGTCCTTGGCCATATCACATCTGACGGTGGCGAAGCGATGCTCTATCAGGCTAATGTAGCTGATGCAGATGCAGTGGAAGCGATGGTGAAAGCTGTACTTGATAAATTTGGTCGGATCGATGTCTTAGTTAATAATGCCGGTATCACCCGTGACACATTACTGATGCGGATGAAAGAAGAGGATTGGGATGCAGTTCTGGATACCAATCTTAAAGGGGTATTTTTAACGACAAAGACGGTTGCCCGTACGATGATGAAACAGCGATCCGGTAAAATTATTAACATGACTTCCGTGGTAGGAATTATGGGTAACGCAGGTCAAAGCAACTATGCAGCTGCCAAAGCTGGCGTGATCGGTTTTACTAAATCAATGGCCAAAGAATTGGCATCTCGTAATATTACAGTTAATGCCGTTGCTCCGGGGTTTATCACCACGGACATGACACATGTTTTGCCTGATGATCTAAAAGCGGGATTAGCTGAAAAAATTCCCCTGGGACGGATGGGCAGTCCCGAAGATGTTGCGCAAGTAGTAATGTTTCTGGCAAGTAACGCTGCAAATTATATTACCGGCCAGACGATTAACATCGACGGTGGTTTGGTTATGTAAGTAATATTGGGTGGAAGGAGGTGAACACAATGAGCACTTTCGAAAAAGTAAAAGAGATTGTGGTAGAACAACTTGGTGTAGATGAGGCAGAAGTTGCAATAGAATCCACCTTTATTGATGATTTGGGTGCGGACTCCCTAGATATCGTAGAGTTGATCATGGCTTTTGAAGAGGAATTCAATATCGAAATTCCTGATGAAATAGCTGAAAAGATCAAAACTGTAAAAGACGCCGTGGATTACATAGACAAAGAGAAACAAGGCTAATTACAAGGTTAGGAAAGTCCCGTAGCAGTCTGCGGGACTTTCTTAAAAGTTATAGGTGTTGCTATTGATTGGAGGAGTTGTGGTTTGAAACTTCCAGAATTACGGATTGGACATTTGGTCGCAAAAATTCCTATAATTCAAGGTGGTATGGCCGTCCGTATTTCCACAGGTCGACTAGCCGCTGCGGTTGCAAAAGAAGGCGGTATTGGGGTTATTGCTGCTTCTGGAATGACACTGGATGAATTACGTAACGAAATAGGTTTGGCCCGTTCTTTATCGGGTGGACAGGGGATCATAGGAATTAATGCTATGGTAGCTGCTCGTTGTTTTTTAGATCTGATTAAGACTGCAATGGATGCGGGTATTGACCTCATCATAGCTGGAGCAGGCTTTTCCCGTGACATGTTTGCTGTGGGGAGAGAGCATGGTGTCCCGATAGTGCCAATAGTAGCTTCGGTAAAGGCGGCCAGAATTTCACAAACACTCGGTGCAGCAGCTGTTATTGTTGAAGGAAAAGAAGCTGGTGGACACTTGGGTACTGATCAGCCGATGCATGTGCTGGTACCCGCTATAAAGAAAAGTGTTAGCATTCCCGTCATAGCAGCCGGGGGGATTATAAATGGTCACGATATTGTTGAAGCCTTCAAGCTAGGTGCCGACGGAGTACAGATGGGAACCCGTTTTGCTGCCAGTGAAGAGTCAGCGGCTGATCCCGCTTTTAAAAATATGTATGTAAATGCGAAAAAAGAAGATATTGTAATGATACATAGCCCAGTTGGATTACCCGGTCAAGCGATTATAAATCCTTTCGCAGAAAAAACTCTCGCCGGCACAGCACCTAAACCGGAAAAATGCATGTCTTGCCTTAAACACTGTGAACAGAATTTCTGTATTATTGATGCTTTAAATAGGGCTCAGCAAGGTGATGTTGAAACAGGTTTGGTTTTTGCCGGGGAGCATGTATATAGAATTAACGATGTATTGCCTGTAAAAGAAATTTTTAGAAGACTACTCCAAGAAGTGGAAATAAACAATTAGTAGAGGTGAAAAGGATGACGAGAAATCGTGTAGTGGTAACAGGATTAGGTTGCATAACGCCTGTCGGTATTGGTAAAGATGCTTTCTGGAGCGCTTTGTTGGAAGGCAAAAGCGGGGTTGGCCGGATCACACGTTTTGACCCAACCGACTTTGCAACCCAAATAGCCGGTGAAGTGAAGGATTTTGATGCAACCAAGTTCATTGATCGAAAAGAAGCAAAACGCATGGATCGCTTTACACAATTTGCTGTAGCTGCTGCCAAAATGGCGATTGAGGATGCAAAACTGGATCTGGATCAGGAGGATCGAGCGCGGATTGGCACGGTTATCGGTACTGGTATCGGTGGCATGGAAACCCTTTCCGAGCAGTCTGAGGTACTTAGTAAGAAAGGCCCTGGGCGGATGAGTCCGTTCTTTGTGCCGATGATGATCTCTAATATTGCGGCTGGACAGACATCCATAACTTTTGGTTTACAGGGGCCTACCACTACGGTAGTAACTGCTTGCGCAACCGGTACCAATGCTATTGGAGATGCTTCTCGCATGATCCGACATGGATACGCTGATGTTGTTGTTGCAGGGGGCACGGAAGCATGTATTATACCACTGGCTGTAGGTGGGTTTGCGGCGATGAAAGCTTTGTCGACCCGCAATGATGACCCTCAAAAGGCATGCCGTCCTTTTGATCGTGACCGTGATGGTTTTGTGATGGGTGAAGGGGCTGGCGTTGTTGTACTGGAATCCTTAGAGCATGCCCAAAAACGTGGTGCATATATCTATGCTGAAGTAGCAGGTTATGCCTTTAACGGTGATGCATATCATATTACTGCTCCAGCACCAGAGGGTGTGCAAGCTGCAAAATGCATGGCCGCGGCATTAGCTGATGCTGGACTAGCACCGGAAGACGTTGATTATATTAACGCCCATGGTACATCTACACCGCTTAATGACAAAAATGAAACCTTAGCCGTTAAGGCTATATTTGGCGATCACGCCCATAAATTAGCGATCAATTCAACCAAATCGATGACCGGGCATCTACTCGGTGCGGCGGGCGGTATCGAATTTATCACTTGTGTCCTCTCGATTATAAATTCGATGGTACATCCTACCATTAACATCGAAAATCAGGACCCAGAGTTGGATTTGGATTATGTTCCATCTAAAGCACGCGCTATGAACGTAGATATTGCTTTATCTAACAACTTCGGTTTTGGTGGGCATAACGCGACTATTATTGCAAAAAAATTCCAGGCATAGAAGATGATGTGTGGTAAGCTTGATGCTATACGCATTGCTGAACTGCAGGAACTTGCTAAGCTGTTTCCCGTCAGTTTTAAAAACTTAGAATTGCTCCACCGAGCACTTATTCACACTTCTTTTGCTAACGAAAACCGCCAATTTAACATCGAACACAATGAACGATTTGAATTTTTGGGTGATGCGGTATTGCAGTTGGTTATTTCCAGTCATTTATTTCAAGCCTATCCAAACTATCCAGAAGGAGAACTTACTAAGGTTCGGGCGGCGATTGTCTGTGAGCCTTGCTTGGCACGACAAGCAGCGCGCTTGAAGCTTGGTGCGTTTTTGCTACTCGGGAAAGGTGAAGAAACTTCAGGTGGACGAGTTCGAGTATCTACTTTGGCCGATGCTTTTGAAGCAGTAATTGGCGCGATATATCTAGATGGGGGTTTAGCTAAAGCCACACAGTTTGTTTTGTCCGAATTAGACCACGAACTGGGTCTTATTAGTCGCGGAGAATATAGCAAAGATTATAAAACTACGTTGCAGGAATTGGTACAACGCAATGGTGACAGTAAAATCGTTTATGAGGTTGTGCAGGAGACTGGGCCGGATCATGATAAACTTTTTACGGTTGCTGTAATCGTTAATGGATTTCAACAAGGCTCAGGTACTGGTAGAAGTAAAAAAGAAGCGGAACAAGCTGCCGCTGCAAGTGCTATTACTTCCTTGTGCTAGTTTTAATGACACCGCGCTTTGTATTTGCATATGGTAATGGTCATGCATTAGAATGAACTTATAGGTATTTACCTGTAAGTTCACTCTTGTTTACGGGGCCTTTGGTTTTACGGGGGAAACATGAAAAAAATATATATAATTCCTATCTTTGTACCTCATTTAGGCTGTCCGCATGATTGCGTTTTCTGTAATCAGAGAGTAATAACAGGCAGCCTCGGGGCTGCCCATGCCTCAGATGTTAAAAAAACTGTGTTTGAGTATCTGACTACGATGCCGCAGGATGCTTATAAAGAGATCGCTTTCTATGGGGGGAGTTTCACAGGAATCCCGATGGCGGAACAGGAAGCTTTGCTTAAAGCTGCGTATGAGTTTAAACACAACAAAATAATTGATGGAATTCGTATTTCCACTCGCCCTGATTATATATCGCCTTACATTCTAAACTTGCTGATCAGGTATGGAGTAACAACCATTGAATTAGGTGTTCAATCCCTAGACGAAGAAGTACTAGAACAAACAAAGCGTGGACATACCAAGCAGGACATATACAGGGCCATCGGATTAATACGCCAGTTTGATTTTAAATTGGGAGTGCAGTTGATGATTGGTTTACCCGGCGATGATGAACAGAAGGCTTTGGCTAGCGCCCACAATATCGTGGCATTAAAACCTGATTTTGTAAGAATTTATCCCGCTGTTGTTCTTACTGGAACAAAACTGGCTGATTTATATCGAGAAAATACTTATCATCCCCTTGTTTTGACGGAGGCTGTCCGACGGGCGGCTAAGATGCTGCTGATATTTGAACAGGCTGGTATTAAGGTAATTCGTATCGGTTTACAGCCATCAGTAGAGATTGCCGCTAATCTTATCGCTGGTCCCTTTCATCCCGCTTTTCGCGAGTTGGTTGAAAGTGAAGTCGCGTACACAATGATGCTTCATTTACTCCGGCGATTGCCTCAAATGCCCCAAGAGGTAGCTTTTTCCGTTAATCCTAGAGACATATCTATTGCACGGGGGCAAAAAGGAGCAAATATAAAATTATTATTCGAAAAATTTAATATTTCCAAGGTGGATATTTGCCCCAACACCAGATCTCAAAGAGGAGAATTGGTGTTGGAAACAGCAGATAATATTTGCTACGGAATGCAAATATCGAAAATAGAAATAGCACATATTCTAAATAGCTCTGGCGAATTACGGGCGTAAAACTTCGTTTGCAGGAATTTTCAGGAAACTGTTCGAATAGGATATGTCGAGCGCGTAATTCAAAGGAGGTTTCAGTCGCTATGGAAGTGCTACGGGTATCGGCAAATTCAACCCCAAAATCCGTCGCTGGGGCGCTAGCAGCTGTTGTTCGGGAAAAAGGGTGTGCGGAACTGCAAGCCGTTGGAGCCGGAGCGGTAAATCAGGCCGTTAAGGCGATCGCAATTGCGCGGGGATTTGTCGCACCAAATGGGATTGATCTGGTAGCAATACCAGGTTTTGCGGAAATTTTTATTGATAATGAGCAACGAACAGCCATTAAATTTATCGTAGAGCCACGTTAAGAGAACAACATAGAGACGATAAAAGCGGTACGGAATTTTTTCGCGTACCGCTTTTTTGTTAATGAATTATTGTGGCGGGGATGATAGAATAGGTTAGATTATGTAATTTAGGAGAGAACTGATGGGAACCCGACTGGTTATATGGGCAGCTTTATGCGGGTTGATTGGTATCGTTTATGTTTACAGCCCCGAGTTTCTTAGTAACATGATTAGTGTTCTACGTGATGGTAATGTGGAAACGATTGCTGCTTATATAAGGTCTTTCGGTGTATGGGCGGTGTTTATAAGCATTCTACTAAGTATTATCATGACCTTTGGCTTGGTTATTCCCTTCGTTATCCTAGCGACGGCAAATGGGGCTGTTTTTGGCATCGCAGGGGGAACCCTAGTATCGTGGCTAGGAGAAGTAGTGGGCGCGCTGGTTGCTTTTAGTTTATACCGTTATTTTTTACGTCCTGCCATCGTAAAACGACTTAGCCATACACAATATTGGTGCTATGTCGACAAACTAAGTAATGAACATGGTTTTAAAACCGTGCTGATATCCAGGATCTTGCCGGTGATCCCATCTGGAATATTAACTGCCGCAGCTTCCATCAGTAATATATCCCTATGGGACTTCTGGTGGGCCACAGCGATTGGAAAAATTCCTTCTGTTTTTGCAAAAGTCGTCGTTGGGCACGATCTCTTGTATTTTGAAGCGCATAAAACAAGGCTGCTAACTGGTCTGCTATTTCTGGCCTTGCTTTACTTTGCCGCAGCGTGGTGGAGGAAGCGGTAAGCGGTAATCAGTAATCAGTAATCAGTAATCAGTAATCAGTAATTGGTAATTGGGATAGTTAGGTAGCGATATCTACTAGTACTGCTATTTCTGAACAGGGGGGCGCAGCGAGGATGGTTCGTACTTCGTTGATTGTATCTGGTGTGGTGATGAGGGCCAGAATACCATTTCGGGCGTCAAAGGTGGTTACCCAGGCCAGATGTGAGAAACCTTCCATGATATTTATGAACCTGTTTACATGATATGGCGTTAATTTTACAAACAATATATTGGCGGGGTCTTTTGAATGCAGTGCTGATCTGAGATGGTCTCTGGGTGTTTTACTCATATTTTTCCTCCATCATTAAACGCTTTGCGGGGGGCACAAATGCATAGTTGGCTAAAATTTATCTATAATACATTTATTATTCAAGAAAAAAACCGACGGGATGTTCTGGATTACATGCGAGCAGTGCTGCTGATAATCTCAACGATTACCATGATATGGATGATTGCGTTTTACGGCTTGAAATTGAGATAAACAGCAAAAATAATTTTATATTTTCGATAGACTAAATAAACTTCTTTTCCCATATTTATTACTGAGGACATCTCTAGGAATATTTCATGGGGAGGAATTTAACATGGCGAGGGGTGAACGTCGAACACGTCGTACTTACAAGGAACCACCACGCCCTGCAAACCCAGTTATTTTTGTAATGAAGGGTGTGGTGGTAAGCATATGTGTATCATTACTTTTCTCGAGCTTTTTAGCAACAATTAGTTTAATTACGGATTTGGCTAATATCGAGAAGTATATGCCATATATCATCACAGGCGCAACTATCTGCAGCGTTTTTATCGGTAGTGTTTATGCTACCCAACAGTACAGAGCAAAAGGGCTATTGATTGGTGTAGGCATCGGAATAGCATACGTATTATTTGCTGCTGTTTTTGAAATCAGAATTAGTGGAGAAACAATAACAATGATCGCTTTTAGCAAGAAGATGTTTATAATGTCCGCAGCCGGTGCAGTAGGTGGTATGGTAGGCGCAAATCTGTAGTATATAGCGAGTGGAAGTTAGAGTCGCATGTCCCATTAACAAGCTTAACTCCATTCTTTCAAAACATTACAGAACTGTCAACATTGAATACGATCTAACTGCACAGCAGGATTTTACCGGCCTCCGGCGAATAATTTTTGATACAGATATTGAGTAATTATTGCTTAAATGAATGAATTAAGGGGTGTATGACGATTAAAAGACTACTTTCCGGTAATGAAGCCATCGCCCGTGGCGCATATGAGCACGGTGTCCGAGCAGCTACTGGCTATCCTGGCACACCAAGTACGGAGATTTTAGAAAACATTGCGAAGTATGGAGAAATCTATGCGGAATGGGCACCTAATGAAAAAGTTGCGGTAGAAGTCGCCATTGGAACCTCTTTTGCTGGGGCGCGAACGATTGTAACGATGAAACACGTGGGAGTTAACGTAGCTGCTGACCCGTTGTTTACTTTGGCATATACAGGAGTTAATGGCGGGTTCATCCTTGTTTCTGCGGACGACCCTGGCATGCATAGTTCACAGGATGAGCAGGACAACCGTAATTATGCCAAATTCATGAAGATGGTGTTGTTTGAGCCTAGTGACAGTCAGGAAGCGAAGGATTTTGTAGGTTACGCCTTAGCAATCAGTGAAGAGTATGATACGCCCGTTATGCTGCGGGTCACAACACGCATATCTCATTCTAAAGGGATTGTAGAGGTCGGGGAACGACAAGAATATTCTTTGAAAAACTATGAAAAGAATGTGCCTAAGAATGTTGTAATGCCAGCTAATGCACGTAAGTTAAGAGTTAAGTTAGAAGACCGTTTGATAAAATTAGCCGAACTTGCGTCCGTACATCCGGCTAATCGGGTGGAAGAAGCATCTTCAGGGTGCTCCATTGGGGTGATAACCAGCGGAATAAGTTATCAATATGCAAAAGAAGCTTTGGGGGATAAAGTGGCTTACTTAAAGTTAGGTTTTAGTTTTCCCCTTCCGTCAAAGTTAATTACCTCCTTTGTGGAAAAATACGACACTGTGTATGTAATCGAAGAAGGTGAGCCCTTCCTTGAAGAGCAGATCAAGGCGCTGGGACTGAAGGTAATTGGTAAAGAAGTGTTGCCTAATATAGGGGAGATGAGTCCGGCAGTGATCAGTCAGGCTCTATTAGGACAGGAAAAATTGCAATCAAACACTACACCGGATATTCCCTTACGCCCACCTGTTATGTGCCCTGCTTGTCCTCACCGTGGAGTATACTATATTTTAAGTAAATTAGGCGCTATCGTAACTGGCGATATTGGTTGCTATACACTAGGCGTAATGCCACCCCTCAATGGGATGGATACATGCATCTGTATGGGTGCCAGTATTGGCAATGCGCTAGGGTTTTCGAAAATGTTGCCTGATCGCAAGGTCTTTGCCACAATTGGCGATTCCACTTTTCTGCACTCCGGTGTAACTGGTCTCATGGATGTTGTATATAACAAAGGGATCATGACTACCGTAATTTTGGACAACTCTACCACTGGCATGACCGGTCATCAACATAACCCGGCGACAGGGTTTACTCTAAAAATGGAACCCACACATAAAGTGGATCTAGAGGCCATTGTGCGTGCTTGCGGCGTTAAGCACGTAAGTGTAGTTGATGCCTACGATCTAGCAGCTGTAGAATTAGCGTTGCGAGACGCGATGAATTGTGAAGAGCCCGCAGTGGTTATAACTCGTAAACCGTGCATCCTCCTTGAAAAAAGGCGAAAGCCCGTACCCTATGGTGTTAGTACCGATGCGTGTAAAAAATGTAAAATGTGCATGAAAATAGGTTGTCCGGCGATCAATAACACGGATAAGGGCATTATCATTGATTCCAGCCTTTGTAATGCTTGCGGAGTTTGCGCCCAGGTGTGCAAGTTCGATGCCATAAAGCAGGAGGTTGGACAGAATGGATAACGTAACTAATGTACTTATTGTCGGAGTTGGCGGACAGGGGACGCTTCTGGCCAGTAAGATTATCGGAACAGCAGCCCTAAATCATGGCTGTGATGTTAAGCAGTCCGAGGTCCATGGGATGGCCCAGCGCGGAGGAAGTGTGGTTACCTTCGTGCGCTACGGAACCAAAGTCTATGCTCCACTAGTTCAGAAAGGAACTGCCGATGTTGTAGTAGCCTTTGAAAAACTGGAGGCCTTGCGCTGGGCGGACTACTTGAAACCACATGGTACTATTATTGTAAATGACCAGGAAATTGCACCGCTGCCTGTAATTATAGGCGCGCAGAGCTATCCCGCTGATAGCTTTCAAACACTACGGGATATGCAGTTAAACGTTGTAACCGCCAATGCTCTAACTTTGGCAAAGAAAGCCGGTGAAGCCCGCGCGGTGAATGTGGTGTTAATGGGCGTTCTTGCTAAATTCTTATCTTTCAGTAAGGTCGAGTGGGAGAAAGCGCTGCTGGATGTAGTACCAGCTAAAGTTATTGATGTGAATATGATTGCCTTTGAGGCCGGATATAACTTAGAGATTGGGGACTAGGGACAAGGGACAAGGGATTAAATAAGCCCCTTGTCCCCAGCCCCTATCTTTATGCCCCCAAGTGATAACGGTTCTTAGCTTTATGCCAGCTAATGATCGCATTTTCCGCAGTTGTGCGTGCCAACTGGGTTATGTCACCGTGTATTACTTCACCAACGCGGCGGATGTGATAGCCCACTTGCGGATTATGGGCTATCGCTGCGATTAATTGGCTGCAATGGTATTGAATGAGACGTAGACTCATAGCGCATACTCCTTATTATTAGTTTTATATTATGGTATGCGTGATAAAATGATTCTGTCCACCTGGGAACGATGATAGATAGAAAGTTTTTTCAGTATGCTTGTGATGGACACTTTTGCAGACAGACAGCTAAGGAGATATAGTAGAATAGTAAGAGAGGTTGGAACGTGAGGGGGCCGCTATATTGAATGAGGTCAACAAAGTACGTTGGGGACAAGTATCCTCTCCTGCTGATGTAGTTTACTATATTTTAAAGCAGACAGTAAGCCCAACTTTAAGGAATGTGGATGTTCGTGACATCAGGATCCTGGAACCAGCCTGTGGTGATGGACAATTCCTGCTGCCCTTATACGACATGCTGAATAAAGCATATCAAAAGCGGGGATATACTCAGGCCAATGCGGCTGAATATATATTAAACCGTAATCTATACGGTATCGATATTGATCCAGCAGCGGTGGCAAAGGCCCGGCAAGCTTTAGAAATGCGGACCGGGTTATCTCCTGTCGGAGTGTGCTGCGGGGATACACTGCATAAAGGGTACCAACCAAGCGATATTCCTTTATTGGACAACTACTTCGATGTGGTAATTGGTAATCCGCCATATGTAACATGGGAAATTGATCGTCAAGCACGAAACTATTACCGACAGCATTATAAAACCGCTTTAACAGGTAAGATCAACTTATATCGACTGTTTATTGAACGGGCTGTCGGATTGCTAAAAAAAGGGGGCTATCTGGGATATATTTGCCCCAATACATATCTAACGGATAATGATTCGCGTCTGCTTAGGCAAATGCTGTTAGAACATATGCATATTATAGAAATAGTACATGTTCCGGAAAATGTAAAAATATTCCCCGGTGTTACTCAAGCGACCACCATTTTGATCGCCCAAAAAAAAATCCAGTTATCCCAAAGGCATTGCATAAAGATTAAAAGCATTGATGAGGGCGCAAAAGTATTCACGAGCAAAGAGATTATACGTATTCCCCAATGGTACTGGCGGGAAAAAACAGGTGGCACCTTTCGCATACTACCTGAATGGTATAAGGATATCGCAGACAGGTTATGCCGTGCACAAAGCCTGGGTGATTTTGCAAAAATATACCAGGGGGAAGTAAACTTGACAGTGCATAAAGGGGACTTGCAGAGTAAAGCTAGTAAGACTAATTTTCCTTTATTACGGGGAAGGCATATCATTCCCTATGGCTTTTTGCCCCAGGATGCATGGGGGAGCTTTTCATATATCGAACCATCGCCTGCCATCCGGGATCATGCTCAGCACCGGCGTGTCGTCCTACAGCAGGTTTCAAATATGACACAGCAGTTACGCCTGAAATGCGGGCTGCTGGAGCCTGAAAGCCCAGTTTACTGCGCAAATTCAACAAATTACATCCTTGTGCCGGATCAAGATCAGGTAACATATCGTTACTTGATGGCTTTGTGTCATTCCACACTCTGGAATCTGCTCTTCAATTGGGGCAGCAACACTAATCACATTACTGTACGGGAACTGGCGGCACTTCCTTTGCCGGATTGTACCGATGCTGCCAAAGGATATCTGGCGGGTTTGGTTGAGCGAATTTTGCACAGCCGGGAACTGCCAATGAAGCAGGAGTTAGAACGCCGCATAGATCAGGAAATTTTCCGATTATTTAAATTCGACAGCCACCTAGCTGAATTAATTACAAATTACGGTCAAAAATATAGGAAACGACTTGCGTTATTTTGAGATAAGCTGGTATAATATAGCAACATCTTTGACAGTGTTCTACGAAAGGAGCAGACTATGGAAAACAAATTTGGCTTCGAAGGACTCACCTTCGACGATGTATTATTGGTGCCCGCCTATTCAGAGATATTGCCTCGGGAAGTAGATGTATCTGCTAAACTGACGCAACGGATCAAGTTAAATATCCCCATTATGAGCTCAGGGATGGATACTGTCACGGAAGCTCGCATGGCAATTGCGATGGCGAGGGAAGGCGGTTTAGGCGTAATCCATAAGAATATGCCTATAGAGCGGCAGGCGGCGGAGATTGATAAAGTAAAGCGGTCGGAACACGGTGTTATTGTTGATCCTGTTTTTTTGTCGCCGGAACATATCATACAAGATGCATTGAATCTGATGGAGAAATATCGCATTTCCGGGGTTCCCATTACGGAAAAGGGTAAGCTGGTCGGTATTTTAACCAATCGTGATCTGCGTTTTGAAACCAATTTTAAGCGGAAGATTTCTGAAGCAATGACTACGGAAAATTTGATCACAGCACCGGTTGGGACTACTCTTGAACAAGCTACAGAGATTCTGAAACATCACCGGGTGGAAAAATTGCCTTTAGTTGATGAGCAGGGTTACTTAAAAGGGCTTGTAACGATTAAAGATATCGAAAAAGCAATCAAATATCCTTTTTCAGCAAAAGATACCAAAGGACGCCTGCTCGCTGGCGCTGCGGTAGGTGTAGGCATGGATATGCTGGAGAGGGTTGCAGCACTGGCTAGGGCCGGCGTGGATGTACTCGTTGTAGATACTGCCCATGGCCATTCACGGGGAGTATTGGATGCAGTCAGTACGATTAAAAAGCTCTATCCAGAGGTGGACATTGTTGCAGGTAATATTGCCACCGGTGAGGCCACTAAAGCGCTGATAGACGCGGGAGTAGATGCGGTTAAGGTCGGTATTGGGCCAGGATCTATCTGTACAACTCGTATTATCTCCGGTATTGGTGTGCCACAAATTACGGCAATCTACGAATGTGCGAGTGTCGCCAGCAAATACAATATTCCGGTGATTGGCGATGGCGGCATCAAATATTCTGGCGATATTCCTAAAGCTATTGCGGCCGGAGCAGATATTGTTATGATTGGCAATTTACTTGCCGGAACCGAGGAAAGCCCCGGTGAAAAGATGATCTTTCAGGGGCGTAGTTATAAAATTTATCGCGGTATGGGCTCTCTAGGGGCGATGTGCGAAGGTAGTAAAGATCGCTATTTCCAGGAAAATATGGATAAACTAGTACCGGAAGGTATTGAAGGCCGTATTCCGTATAAAGGAGCAGTATCTGATACCATTTTCCAAATGGTAGGTGGACTGCGGGCTGGGATGGGCTATTGTGGTGTGAATAATATCGAAGAATTAAAAACAAAGACCCGATTTGTGCGGATAACCGCAGCAGGTCTTAAAGAGAGTCATCCCCATGATATCAGCATTACAAAGGAAGCACCAAACTATAGTGTGTAGCTGTTAAATAAAAAAACCTTTCTCATAGTGATAATGAGAAAGGTTTTTTTATTTAACGCTAATATATATATTATTATGTAAGACATAACCGTAGACACTTTCACCAAAACACTTATAATATTACCATGGGGACGGTGTGGAGCGGTCTACAATCCGAAATTCAAATCCTTCTCTAAGAAAGTATTCGATGATCTGGGGTAGGGCGGTGACTGTTTCAAGATGTCCAATACCATCATGCATCAAAACTATGGCACGGGGCCAAAGGTGTTTTTGTTGAGCCTGCTGAATAACGTTGTTAATAATTTGGGCCGATCGTGCTGAAGAAGCATCCCCGGAAGAGATATTCCACCCTACTTCCCGGTAGCCTTCATGTTCTAATAGAGTCCAGTATGCAGTGGTGAAATTTCCGGTTGTTCCACCGGGAGCTCTTGATATCTCGGGTCTAGCCCCCACCGCATCGTGGACAAGGGCGTCGGTCTTACGTAATTGAGCAATATAGGCATCAGATGACTGATACAATTCTTTGTAACGGTGATTATAAGTGTGATTGCCGATAGCGTGCCCTTCATCCCGGATACGCTGTAAAACTTGAGGAGAGGCCTCTACTTGCGTACCAATGACGAAAAATGTGGCAGGGACATTATAAGATTTTAATATATCAAGGATCTGTGGTGTGTTAGTCGGATCAGGACCGTCGTCAAAGGTAAGATAAACTACCTTGTGCGGTGCGGTGTTTGTTGCAGGAAGCACGGTGGTAGCGGATTGACTAGTCATTGGTGAGGAGCGCGCTGCTACAGGTTCTAATTGAAGATCATCTGTCTGTGTAACCGTTGTAGCAGTGACTATTACCACAGAGATAAATGCGATTGCTAAAAGGACCGTAGTTACGCTGCAGAAGGCGCGCAATTTTTTCAATATAAAACACCCCATTTTCTAATACAGTAGAAAGTGTTAAAAAAATATATGTACTATTCTGTAAACAACTACTAATATTCGTGGCGAAACATCATACTCCTGCAGTGGGGGCTTATTTCTACTTTCAATTTTTTTCGGGTATACTAACAGTAGGTATATATTGGAGGGCTACATGGCTAATAAATCTAATCAGAAACAACTAGCGCAATGGTCAAAGCATAAACGGGGTAGAAGTATGATTTCGATATTTTTGCTTACTGTGCTTATATTTATACTTATGTCCAGCGCAGTATTTGCATATTTTGGTATTACGGGTGTGGGTGATTTAGTGCGTTTTGCTCCGAGTCAGGCCACGATCCTGTACGATAATCAAGGTAGGACTATTGGTAAGTTATTTGAAGAAAATCGAGTTGTTATTCCGATCTCGCAAATGCCAATTAGCTTACAGCATGCAATTGTGGCTGTTGAAGATGAGCGCTTCTATAGCCATGTTGGGGTTGATGTAATTGCCATCGCCAGAGCAGCCTGGATAAATTTGAAAACTGGAACTGTTAAAGAAGGTGGCAGCACTATTACACAGCAATTGGCGAAGACCTCCATGCTTACTCAAGAGCAGACCTGGACCCGTAAAATAAAAGATGCCCTGTTGGCGTTAGTTATTGAGCGACGGTTTACAAAGCAGGAAATATTAGAAGCATACCTAAATCAGATTTATCTTGGTGAAGGGGTATATGGGGTTGAGGCAGCGTCATCAGTTTATTTTGGCAAGCAAACCAAGGATTTAACTCTGGCTGAATGTGCGCTATTAGCCGGATTGCCGCGTAGTCCTGAGTATTATTCACCATATGTAAATCCCGCGGATTCTAAAAGCCGGCGTAATCTAGTACTGACCAAAATGGTAGAGCAGGGATATATTTCAGATCAGCAGGCTCAAACAGCAAAAAGCGAGCCGATACGACTGTCGGGGAAAAAACCACGAGTCGCGCAGGCGTCTTATTTTATGGATTATGTGGCAAACCAACTGGTTGAAAAATATGGTGTTGACAAAGTTTATCGGGGTGGATTAAGGGTTTATACTGGTTTAGATATTGATATACAGCAGGCCGCAGAAGCAGCGTTAGGAAAATATCAGGGAGCCTTTGTCGCCATCGATCCTAAAACTGGTTTTATCAGAGCTATGGTTGGTGGGAGAAACTACCAGGAGAGTCAATTGAACCGCGCCGTTACATTTTACCGACAGCCAGGATCGCTCATGAAACCTTTCGTGTATGCAGCGGCTATCGACCAAGGCTACAAGCAAAATGATATAATCATTGATGAGCCGATTACCTTCGGAGGTAAGTATAGTCCTCAAAATTTTGACAAAAAGTATCGCGGCCCGATCACGATGAAAAAGGCAATGCGATTGTCAGTCAATGTTGCCGCTGTAAAAATGCTGAACCAAGTGGGTATTGATAATGTTATTAGTTATGCCGCTAATCTAGGTATCAGCAGTCTGACACCGGAGGACCGAAATCTGGCGTTAGCCTTGGGTGGAATAACCAAGGGGGTAAATTTGTTGGACATAACTGCGGCCTATGCCACCTTTGCCAACGAGGGCGTTAAAAGTAAACCAATAACGATCAGCAGAGTCGAAGATAGTAACGGGCAAGTGTTAGAAGATCACCATGTCGAACAAAAGAGCGTCTTACGTCCGGAAACCGCGTATTTAGTTACAGATATGATGAGGGCTGTAATTGAAGCGTCTGACGGGACGGGAGCGGGTGCGCGTCTGGATAGGCCGGCGGCTGGTAAAACTGGAACTACTGACAATTATGTAACAGCATGGTTTATTGGTTACACGCCAGATTTAGCGGCGGGTTTGTACTTAGGTAATGATAACATGGATCCGATAGGCCTATCCGGTGGATATGCCGCTAGCTTATGGTCAGAGTTTATGAAAAAAGCGACTGCTAAAATGCCTCCGACCGATTTTGCAGTTCCGGCAAATGTGATCACAGGCATACGTATAGCTACCGATACAGGAAGGTTAGCAACTATATTTACGCCGGAAGTGGAAATAGACGCCTTTTTGCGTGGCACGGAGCCTCGATTATCTGACGATCGACGAAAACCGGAAACGACGCAGCCGGAGGGTAAACAGTCGACTCCGCGTTTTAAGTTTCCGCCCCTACGCATACCAGGTTTTAGTTGGCCTTTTTAAGTTATTATGCTATAATACCATGATGAAATTGAATTATCGTCAGTAGTCAAATTTGACGTACTGCTGTTGGAGAAGGGATCATATGCGCAAACAAATTTCTGTTTTAAATATGCCAATAGATGTGGTGACCATGGATGATACGGTGCACATCATTGACAAGTGGCTGCTGGAGAAACAGCCGCATTTCGTTGTTACCGCCAATGCCGAGATGGTCATGCAAGCTCAGGAAGATGACGAGTTATTTACCATATTAAAGCAAGCGGATTTGGTTTTAGCCGATGGAGCCGGAGTGGTCTGGGCTTCCAAACACAATGGCTGCCCATTGCCGGAGCGCGTAGCCGGGGCGGATTTAGTTAATCGTATTTTATCATTGGCAGCGAGCAAACAATACCGTATCTTCTTGTT
>Ga0074193_1001791_pt1 | contig 23187 bp, 16 predicted proteins | sample EPASupsiteHSE605_FD_64523 | JGI IMG/M metagenome (GOLD analysis project Ga0074193, IMG submission 64523) | Bioremediated contaminated groundwater from EPA Superfund site, New Mexico - Sample HSE6-05 | ecosystem: Environmental > Aquatic > Deep subsurface > Groundwater > Contaminated ... | reverse complement strand
TGCTCCTTTCGGGGGACGTAGACGCGGAGCCGCGAACGGGCGAAGGCATCGTGCGCCGCGGCCTCGGGGTCGAGCGCGGCGGTCTCGCGCTCCTCGTCGGTGACGGTCGCCGCTGGCGGCGGGGCGAGTTCATCGATCACCTTAAGAAGGTCCGCGCGGGACGAGCTCCCCTAGGGCGACAGGATCCGGATAGTTCTCATGCACCGGCATCCCGGAGGCCCGGATGGCTTCCTTCAGGTCGGAAAGACGCTGCCGCCGTTCCGCTGCGAGCCGTTCGGCCTCGTCGTCCCCGAACTGTTTCCGTTCCTCGTCGGTCGCAAGCTCGAGGTACTCCTTCCGCTCCTCCTCCCGGAGTTTCTCGATGTATGCCGGGTTCCGGAAGTAGAAGAACGCCCGGCTCCGCATCTTGCGGTCTTCCAGGACGCCGTACAGGACCTCGAGCTCGGTGACCGAGCGGTCCTGCGCATCCTTCAGGAACGGCATCTCGTCCGCGAGGGCCGGTGCGTGCGTCCACCCGGTCCAGCCATACCGCTCGCCGAGCATGCCGATGAAGTACGGCCGGCACGTGTCGATGCAGCGGAGGCAGGTCTCGAGCACCTGCTCCTGCTCCTTCTCAGGCGGGATACCCCACCGGAGGTCGACCTCGCTCCACGTGATCCCCCGCTCTTCACAGACCTGCCGGAGCTCGGGGAAGATCTGGGTCGTCAGCTCGTCCCGTTCTTTGACCATGTCGCGGAACGTCGACGAGACGAAGACGACGATACGTCTCTGGCTCTTATCCAGCGACTGCACGGGGTCGAGACATTCGTCGCTCTCCGCCGCAGTCGCGGACGATTCACCCGCTTCCGGCGGGACACCGGTCATCTTTGCCTTGGTTCTGTCCCAGATAGACACGCGACCACAGCCTCGCAGGCGGATCATCTGAACGTGAAACCATATGCGTTGCGATCTCTTCCGCATCGGCAGGCTGAGAATCGAACCGATCGCAGTCCATCTACCAACCGGGGAACCCTTCACGGGCACAGCGCCCGCATCTGTTCTTCCGGGAAGCGTTTAGTTGCACCGTGGAGGACACCCCGTCACCTCGATAGTGTCAACGGGACTATATCCGTCGAGGTGGTTCCACGGCGATCGCCCCTACCAACGCGTTCTGCGGCTTCATACATCGTGATCGAGGAATCCACCGAACCTCGAGGGACCCATCGTTCGTCTCAATGGCACAGGCCCCGATCCGGTAATCGACATATTTATCATCGATATAAAATGTGAATCAGACCACCCAGGTCTTGCGATGACCAGGTGACATCGACTGGTCTGTCCTTGACAGATGGAACCTGCCTGTCACGCTGTCACAACCTCCCCACCAAGCGAAGAATCCGGATATATATTGGCGTGTACGCATGTTTTAATAGCGGAATTTTATTTGCCTTGTGACACATGTGACAGATCCAGGATTCTGGCATGAAGCGTCCCGTTCTCAGGCTCGGTTCGGAGATGAGATTCATAACGGCCTTTACGGCTTCGTTGTAAGATACAGTTCTGGGACGTATGATATATCGAAAGATCAGAACTCGATATCAGAAACAGATGCTTTGAGAGAGACTTATTAACATCGCGAAGCATCAGCCCCGCCTTCACCGACATCTTCTGGTTTTTTTCGACCCTCACTTATTTCCCTACCTTTTTTTATTCAGTCATCGCGGAAAAATTCCAAAAATGATTATGTTTGCTGGACCTGGATCCCGTACTTGGCCACTAGCGCCTGCCAGCGCGAGTAATGGTACGTGTCGAGCGTCTTTCCCATCGCTTGTATCGACCGGAACTCATTCGCATCCGCCGCCTCCTCGCCGATCGAGGAGAACGCGTTGCCCTCCGCGACCGGGATCACCTCCGGCGTCGAGGTGAGTTTTACCCCACCGACATAGGTGCCGTCGGCGTAAGTCGGAATCCCGGGAGCGGTGGATTCGATGAAGGCGTACCCCGTACCTCGGTATGCATACTGAGAGGGGCAGCGGATCCCGACGGCCATGTGATTTTCTGGGCCGAACTTGAAGAGCGCGACTCCGTACCCGAGGTCCTTCAGGAGGGCCGCGAGGAGGAGAGATTTCTCACCGCAGACGCCTGTATTGTCGTACAGCACCTGGTATGGCAGCCGGGTGCTTGTCGATATGCTGTAGAGTTTCGAATAGTCGTAGGGGATGGTCTGCACGAGGCTGATGGCGGCGCGGGCATCGTCGTTCGCGCCGCCCTGCGAATGGAGTGAACCGGCGAGCGATCGGATCGTCGGAGCCTGCGTCGACTCGCCGACGAACTCCCGGTAATACGTCCCGTAGTCGCCCCAGAATGTCGGCGGGTGGATGTCGAGGTATCGGTCGACGCCACCGTAGAGAGTGATACTCAACGCCTTTCTATTCCCCTTGACCGTGAATGGGAGGCTCCGGGTTACCGGCTGCGACGCAAGATCAGCCCCGGCTTCTTGCTGCGTCGCAGACGTCCAGCGCTGGATGCCCGTAGCCGTGGTCGACCTGACGGTGACGGAGATCGGCGCAACGGTTTGGACGGACACTGCCGTGACCACGGGGGGCTGATAGCCCACTCCGCCCTGCTCCGTCGGCGCGAAGGTCGGTAATGACCCTATAATGGTTGAGAAATTCTCATCGACATACGAGGGCGTCGCCGAGCCGAGGGCCACTCCCGAGAGGACGACAAGCGCAACGAAGGCAATCGACCCCGATGGGAACGAGTCACGGTAGTGGCGGTGATCTGCGCGCTGCCGAACTTGCTGGACAACCCGTGTACCGATCACGCAGACTATGCCTGCGACGATCGCGCCGATCAGGAAGAGGATCGCGAGCCGCGTGACGATATCCGTCGAATCGGTGAAGAGGGTGGCGGCGAAGGCGTAAACGACGAATGGTCCCACCAGCATCACTACGGCCGTCCAGCGGTGGCCAACGGACCAGTGGCGGACCGCGTAGATGCCGTAGAGAACGAGGAGCCCAAGGAAAGCAGCAGTGCCGAGGGGTGCGATCCAGGGGATTGGGTTCAGCTCCATCGCCCCCGCCAGGACCGTGACCACGACAGCTAGCAGGAGCGCCCATGGCAGGTACTGCCAGATCGTGCGCGCGATTCGCAGGTAGTGTACCCTCGGGAGATGCACAGAATATGCTCTCGCCAGACGCGCTCTCCCCCGAGATACCGATCCCACGCGCGCCCCGCAGGTTTTGCAGAAGCGAGACCCGCCGTGGATCTCTGATCCACACCGGGCACAGAAGCGACGTGGAGTCCTCGATCCCGACTGTGCCGTCAACGAACGCCGTCCTGCCGAGGTACCGGGGGCATAACGGTGTATCGCGATGTCGGGCGATAATTGTAATGCTTTGAATCCGCACGATGACCGTCACGATCTCCGCACTGATCAACCCGGTCGATGACCGTATCCCGCTTTTCCGGGACAAAATCGATCGGTTCAAATTGCTTTCACTATTAACAGAATGGCATGGGGTCGTCCTCCTACTTCATCGAGCTGCGACTCGGGCACGCCGATGCGAAGGTCCGCCAGGTCATCCGGGACGTCCAGCACCGGTTCCGCCTCGGGCGATCCTGTCACCGGGTGCCGCACATGACCCTCTTCGGCCCGTTCCACCTCAAGCCAGGTCATGGGGAGCGTGATGTCTTTAACGCGGTCGAGGCGAGTGCCGGCAATACCCTCGAACTTCCGTTCGTGATCGACGGGTGGGATCACAAAGCGACCACCAACGGCCATGTCATCGGGTTCCGTGTCGATCCATCCTCGGAACTGAAGGATTTCCGGCGGAGTCTATCCGGTCGCCTCTGCCCTATCACGGTTCCGAAGAACGAGTGGGACTGCCGTCCTCATGGCGGCTGGTTCCATATCACTCTCGCCTACCGCCTCCGGAACGAGAGGACGTATCGGCACGTCTGGGATTACGTCAACGGGAACGGCTCCGCCCATCACGATAGAACACCAACACCTTCGTTGCTGTCCCGCCTTCTGTCCTTGTTCTTCGGCAGACGGGGAAGCGCCGGGGGACGCGTACGACCCCTCTACCTTCCGACTACAGCCCTGCGGGTCTCCATTCTCAAAGGCGACCGCATACTGAGAGAGTACGACTTGGTTCAGAAACGGTGGCTCAAACGGGAGGAGGCGCTGGACGGCCGGGAATATGCCAGGACCCTCCGGCAGTACCGAATATCACGCGGCTACGAGCTGACGGCCCCAGACCATGCCCGAGGGCCGACGGAATTCGTTATCGGGGACCTCCACCTGGGCCATGCGAACATCATCCGGTACTGTGCCCGACCGTTTCCCAGTAAGAACGTGAGAGAGATGGACGAAGTCCTGATCCGAAACTGGAACCACCGCGTCAGGCCAACGGACACCGTGTACTTCCTCGGGGATCTCGCCTTCAGCAACGGAGCCGCAGACGAGTACCTGCGCCGGCTGAACGGGCAGATCATCTTCATCCAGGGCAACCACGACAACGACTCTCTGGGTGGGGCGGAGGAAATCCGCATACGGTATTCCGAGTACGAATTTCTGCTTACGCACGATCCGAAGAATGCGAAAAAACCTGACGATTTTTCCGGCTGGGTAATCCATGGCCACATGCACAACAACGACCTGAAGCGGTACCCATTCTTCGATGCGGTGAACAGGAAGATCAACGTCAGCGCCGAGGTGATCGGCTACCAGCCGATCCCGTTACTATATCTCGCCGCTCTGATTCAAGCGCGATCGGACAGCATCCCTACTATGTGCGACTGCTGATCTGGAACGCCATCCTGCGTTTTTTTTTCGAAAGTCCAATTGTCAAGATGGAGGCGCTGGATGTCAGGGGTTGCCAGGTCGAGCGGGGTCGTCACCTCCAGGGACATAATCACAGAGGCCTCTGGTGGGTCGTTGCCGGTCGATCCCGGAGTGGGTGATCAGAACAACGACCTGCCATCACGACGGCGGAAAACCGCATGAGAAATTGTGGAAATCGTCGCAATTGAAAATCGACAATTATGGGCTCTTTTCGTCGTAAAAGCTCTGTTTTCCGAATTTTTCTTCACAGAAATGGATCTGCTGCACCTTTACTCTTCTAAAGGATCGACGTGGATAATACCGCAAATGTAGGACAGGTACGATCGTCCCGCTCTCTTATTGGGAGTTGGCCAAAAGGACGAACTTCGCCATGAAACCGACATGGGTGTTCGTGGTCTCCGCCTGAATGCTTAAACAGCAATTTTCATTTCGGATCGTTTTTCCCCGCCCGCGTTTACCCCCACATATGCAGCTCAACCCCAGTCAGGCCGAGGCAGTCACGACAGACGGCATCCAGTTGATCCTCGCCGGCCCGGGGTCGGGCAAGACCCGCGTCATCACCGAGAAGGTCGTCCACCTTCTCAAGAGCGGCGTCAATCCCGCCGCCATCCTCGCCCTCACCTTCTCCGAGAAGGCTGCGCAGGAGATGGTCGACCGGATCATACAGCGAACCACGGGTGTCGAGGTGGCCGTCCACACATTCCACTCCTTCTGCTTCTCGATCCTCCGCGACCACGTCCTTGATTCTGGCATCGCGATGCATGCCGGCGTGATCTCCAGCACGAACCAGCTGGTCTGGGGCCTTCGGAATATCGACGCCTTCGGCCTCCAGACCATCGAGGTAGGGAACAACGCTGCTGGCGTGATCGACGGCATGGACTCGGTGCTGAAGTACCGGCCTGAACGCGATGCAGACGGGCTTGAGCGCGCGGGGCACGCCCTACAAGCAGAACACCAAGCACGATTACATCAAGGCTCTCAAATCCTTCGTGCTCTGGCTCATTGAAAACGGCTATTCCACGATCAAGCGGGAGAAGGTGAAAGCGATCCAAATTCCGCACGTCGACCATGCCACGACCGCGCCCGATGGATTGTTGACCGCCGAGGAGATCACCCGGATTCTCGACGGTTGCCGGTCCATGCGTGACCGGGCGATCGTCGCCGTCCTGTACGAGACGGGAGGGCGGATCGGGGAGATCGCCCGGCTCCGTTGGCGCGACGTCGTCTTCGATGAGTACGGGATTCGGGTCCACATCCACGACACGAAGAAGAACCGGATCCGCTACGCTCGCTGCACCTGGGCACGCGAGATGCTGGCCGCCTGGCAGAACGTGTACCCGCTCGAAGTCGTCCCGGACGGATGGGTCTTCGTCTCGACCCGGAAACAGGTGGCGATGAACTATTATCAGATCCGGCAGCGGATCAAGGTGGCGGCACAACGCGCGGGTATTAAGAAGCGCATCCACACGCACCTGTTCAGGAAGTCGAGGATCACGCATATGATCCAGCAGAACTTCCAGGAGTCGATCATCAAGCAGATGATGTGGGGCAACCTGAATACGCAGGAGTTCCGCACCTACGCTGTGCTTTGTGAGGACGACATCGATGCGGAGATCCTGGACAAGGCCGGCATCAAGCACAAGGCAGACCGGACCGACCCGCTCGCGCCAAGGCCGTGCCCGCAGTGCCATACGGTCGGCGGACCTACGTCCCGGTTCTGCTCCATCTGCGGTCAAGCGCTCACGGCCGCCGCGGCCGCCGAGATCGCTGATGCGAAGCGCGCGCTCTGGACCGACCCGGACATGCTGATTGAACTGGCGGCGGAGATCCGGCAGCGCAACGCGCAGGAGGCGGCTCTGTCTCTGGTTCCATCCGTCCCGCAATCTCTATCGGTGCCGGCTGCATGATCCCGTGATCATGCTCATACTCTCGCTGAGTAGAGAAACCCATACCACCCCCAGGGCGATGAGATCGACGCCGCCCCCCTCGACAGACTGACCCGGTGCCGCGAGTCGCTCGAAGCCGGGTTCAATCCGACCTGAGACCTCTGAAGGATCAGAAGATCCAGGGAGGTTGTCCCGCTGGAGAACACAAACGGCGGCGCGTTCCTCATCGGCGTCGAGGACGACAACCACCCGGTCCTTTGTCGTTCTGTCCAGCAAAACTCGGGACCCGGCGGATGTCAACGACGAAGAATATTTGTACCGAACCGGCGAATGCAATCACGACCCTACTTCAGCAGAGGTTCCCTGCAGAGCGGGGATGATCCGTAGGGATAGTCGATTCTAACCTTCGAAGCAGGATGTTCCCCACCCCGTGGGGACTCTCTCCCCGTGATCCATGCGCCCCGAGCACTCCGTTCTCCGACCATCGCACCGGGGAAACGGATTATGACCACTCACTCCGGGAATGATCATTACCATGTTCCTGATCCTCGATACCGAGACCAACGGCCTGGGCACCCGGAGCGGATCGCGTTTCGGACGACCCAGGACGGCGCCGAGGCTGCTCGAACTCGCCTACATCCTCGCATCGGACGACGGTCGGCCACAACAGGTGTATGCCACGCTGATTGTACCGGAAGGGTTCCGTGTCTCGAGCGCGGCCCGAGACGTCCACGGCATCACGACAGAAGAGGCGACACTGAAGGGCGTGCCCGTAAGAGAGGCGCTCGAATCTGTGCTTCATGCGGCAGAACGGGCTAGAGTGATCGTCGCCCACAACGCACACTTCGACTGTAGCGTGATCCTCGGCGAGATGGAGCGATGTAATCTTTCACCGAGGTCTCTGTTTCAGCCATGGTACTGCACGATGCGGGGGTCGGCATCGGTCTGCAAGGGTCGGATCGCTGGACCGTGGCCGACACTCCGTGACCTGCATAGGACGCTCTTCGGCGTTGAACCGCTAGTTTGCCACCGAGCGGGCGCCGATGCGGAAGCCTGTGCTCGCTGTTTCTTCGAGATGCGACGGCGGCGTCAGCTCGATCGGAGCGGTTTGATCTGGGTCCATAGTTCGGGAGGGTTACCTCCTTTTTAGAAAACGACCGGGAGAAATTCACCGGGATCTATCGAGTCCATCCCGGGGACGCAGGTGCCTCTCGGCACGATAAGAGTCTGCCGTACGCGATGGCGATTCATCCGCGCACCTACGGAGAGCTCAGGGCGATCTGAAGAAGGACGTCGAATTCGGATGGTTCATCCCCGCGTGGCGGGGAATTCTACTTGTCGACAGTCGAGACGCGCTCACGCATTGGTTCGTCCCTGCACCTGCAGAGAATTCGTTGTCATAACGAAAATGGACCCTGTGGTCAACGGTACATCCCTGCTCTTGCGGGGAACTCGGCTGAATCCTCGGTATTACCACACCCTACAACGGTGAATCCCCGCGTCTGCGGGGAATTCATCCACTCCTCAGGAGAAGATTTTGCGTTAACCGGTTCATCCCCACGCACGTAGGGAACACGGGTATGTTTCGGGGATAACGTAATAACCGCACGGTCCATCCCCGCGTACGCGGGGAACTCTACTCGAGAATGACCAAGACGGCCGGGCAACTCGGTTCATCCCCGCGTACGCGGGGAACTCCGCCTCTGTACGCCAGGATCGCCTGCCTATGTCGGTTCATCCCCGCGTACGCGGGGAACTCGCGGCGGGCCTGCGATAATCAGTATTACCGGGACGGTTCATCCCCGCGTACGTGGGGAACTCGTGCCGACCTTGGTTTTCAGCTCGTCCACGGCCGGTTCATCCCCGCGTACGCGGGGAACTCCACTTCTCTGAAGCGAAGATCTACCACGTCCACGGTTCATCCCCGCGTACGCGGGGAACTCTTCATCCCGTGGTACTTGTTCGTCCACTTCTCCGGTTCATCCCCGCGTACGCGGGGAACTCACGTTTAGAGCAATCGGCCGATACGGCACCTACGGTTCATCCCCGCGTACGCGGGGAACTCGCGCCGGCATCGAAGACCCGGCAGTTCGAGAGCGGTTCATCCCCGCGTACGCGGGGAACTCACCAGGCAGATCTCCTCGCCCCATTTGATGTACGGTTCATCCCCGCGTACGCGGGGAACTCTTTCTCCGTCGAGTGGTCATGGCGAGTCTTGCCGGTTCATCCCCGCGTACGCGGGGAACTCAAGAGTCCGAGTGCGGTGTTGAACTTCGCCAACGGTTCATCCCCGCGTACGCGGGGAACTCGTTCCACCCCGAGCGGAGCCCGTAAAGGACGACGGTTCATCCCCGCGTACGCGGGGAACTCTCAGGGTCGATGCAGTGGATAGCTATCTCCTGCGGTTCATCCCCGCGTACGCGGGGAACTCTCCAGGTGGGGCGGCAGAGAGGCGGCCCCGGTCGGTTCATCCCCGCGTACGCGGGGAACTCGAGATGATCTCGGTCGTGGATATCTGGCCCGCCGGTTCATCCCCGCGTACGCGGGGAACTCGCGCTCCCGCCGGCACGCTCCGTGATCGTCTGCGGTTCATCCCCGCGTACGCGGGGAACTCAGGCGTTTCCCCTGCAGCGAGATATCATAGATCGGTTCATCCCCGCGTACGCGGGGAACTCATGTGATTGCGAACGGACAGATACCGGCCGACCGGTTCATCCCCGCGTACGCGGGGAACTCCGGAAAGCGCGAGGATTACGACCGTTTTACAGCGGTTCATCCCCGCGTACGCGGGGAACTCCTGATCAACGAGGACGCAGAGGACACCGAGACCGGTTCATCCCCGCGTACGCGGGGAACTCGTCTTCGTCCAGGGAGCCCTCGCCGCCCACGACGGTTCATCCCCGCGTACGCGGGGAACTCACGTAGGGGCCGTCCCATGCCTGCGGCGCGGCCGGTTCATCCCCGCGTACGCGGGGAACTCTCGATGAGTGGGCGGGCCCGGATCGCGATCTCCGGTTCATCCCCGCGTACGCGGGGAACTCGCCCGATCGTCGATGGTGAGGAAGGCCGGCGTCGGTTCATCCCCGCGTACGCGGGGAACTCGAGGCCGCAGCCGTGCCCAGGCAGACGGTGATCGGTTCATCCCCGCGTACGCGGGGAACTCATTTTTACGGTTACGGTTGCGACGTATAGCGCCGGTTCATCCCCGCGTACGCGGGGAACTCGAGATCGTGCCCTACTGCGTCCAGGACGCGGCCGGTTCATCCCCGCGTACGCGGGGAACTCTTCGTCTAACCGCGCGATCTCCTCTGCGGTAACGGTTCATCCCCGCGTACGCGGGGAACTCGTCGAGGCCGTGAAGGGGGCGATGATCGCTGTCGGTTCATCCCCGCGTACGCAGGGAACTCGGACCAGGCATCTCCGGTCCAGAACTCCCAGACGGTTCATCCCCGCGTACGCGGGGAACTCGCCAGGCTGTAGGTGACGATCCGATCGCCGGCCGGTTCATCCCCGCGTACGCGGGGAACTCCCCTTTGCACGGTCACTGCATTCACCCATGGCCGGTTCATCCCCGCGTACGCGGGGAACTCCCCCTGATCGACACGCCCACGCCAGACGCGCTCGGTTCATCCCCGCGTACGCGGGGAACTCGTCGCCGCGGAAGACGGGATCAAGCAGGTCCTTGGTTCATCCCCGCGTACGCGGGGAACTCTCCTGAGCATTGCGATCGGATACGGGGACTGCCGGTTCATCCCCGCGTACGCGGGGAACTCGGATTAGCAATGTATCGACCGGGCAATCCGCTCGGTTCATCCCCGCGTACGCGGGGAACTCCATCCTTCGCGACTTTTTTCCGGATAACCTCCCGGTTCATCCCCGCGTACGCGGGGAACTCATGCCAATTCCGCCCCCGACAAATAACGACAACGGTTCATCCCCGCGTACGCGGGGAACTCTGGGTTTGCTTTTTCCGTACGAACCCCATCGCCGGTTCATCCCCGCGTACGCGGGGAACTCATGAGGCATTCGCTGCAGGGGAGACCGTCCTGCGGTTCATCCCCGCGTACGCGGGGAACTCCTGTCGACGGACTGCAGGGAGCGCGCGAGCTCCGGTTCATCCCCGCGTACGCGGGGAACTCAACCACAGGTTAGGGTATATTGGTCCCTGTCGCGGTTCATCCCCGCGTACGCGGGGAACTCAGGGCTACTCTGTAATCGTCGAGCTCCCGGATCGGTTCATCCCCGCGTACGCGGGGAACTCGGCACGACGATCGCCCCCCGGATCGGTCCGGCCGGTTCATCCCCGCGTACGCGGGGAACTCACATACGTTTTAATCGCGTCCCAAACCGCCTTCGGTTCATCCCCGCGTACGCGGGGAACTCCCGATGGTCGCGGCGCAGAGGAACGGCAGAGACGGTTCATCCCCGCGTACGCGGGGAACTCAACCTCGACACGTACCGCGCATTAGGGGAGTTCGGTTCATCCCCGCGTACGCGGGGAACTCGGAGAGCCGCACACCGCAAGCACCTCGATGGTCGGTTCATCCCCGCGTACGCGGGGAACTCAACGGGCCAACACTCCAGAAGCCAGACAACGGGCGGTTCATCCCCGCGTACGCGGGGAACTCCCATCGAGATCGAGGCGGCCCCTCTGGCCGGTCGGTTCATCCCCGCGTACGCGGGGAACTCAGGGCGTCTCCTCCTGCCGTCGCATGGCTCGTCGGTTCATCCCCGCGTACGCGGGGAACTCATCATGCTCAGGCCCATCCCGACAGATGCGACCGGTTCATCCCCGCGTACGCGGGGAACTCTCGTCGTCCGGAACTGCCTGCTCCCGCGTCATCGGTTCATCCCCGCGTACGCGGGGAACTCATCGGCGGGACGGGGCCGTCCCCGAAGAGGCGCGGTTCATCCCCGCGTACGCGGGGAACTCGGGGGGAGGGTCAGGTTATCGGCGAGGAGGAACGGTTCATCCCCGCGTACGCGGGGAACTCTGCTATAATCCCATTGAGGTCTAGTATAGTCTCGGTTCATCCCCGCGTACGCGGGGAACTCTCTTCGATTTATCTATGGGAAGGAGAAGGTTAATTCCACCGTGATCGAGAATGGTCACGAGCTCCTACCGATATACAGAGACAACACAGGCACAATCCAGTCAGGGCGCCATCAGGTGCAATGCACGGCCTCATGCATATCTTCATCATCATCATTGCGATATAAGATCTCCATCACGCTCTCGGGGAGAAAGGACACGAGCGTGACCCCGTCCATTTCCTTCGGTACTCTCCGGTTCGCGCCGAGCGTGACGAAGTTGAAACCGGTCTCGCCGGGTGCAGACCAGGCCATTACAGCGTGACCGCTCTCGATTCCCTCCTCGACCTGCCGCCAGAGCATCTCCCGCACCCGGACCGAAAACGACCCGATGTAGACCCCCGTGTGGACCTCGAGCAGCCAGACCGCAAGCCGCCCCCGGAGTCGGGGAGGGGCATTCTCAACCACGATGACCAGCATCGCCGAGCCCCTCCTCCTCGGGAATCGCCGGGGGCAGACAGTCCTCGGGCGTCTCGGGTACGGGCACACCACCGGCAGCCAGAACCTCTTCGATCACCGGAATGATCCGCTTGAGAAGGCGTGTCTCACGAAAGAGATCTCGGCAGGCCAGTCGAACATCCCGTTCGGGGTACACACTTCGAGCAGCCGCCACGCGAAACGCCGCCGGCACCACCGTCTCGAACTTGAAGATGTCGGCAATATCGAATACGAACGAACGCGGCTTGCCTGAGTGGATGAACCCGATCGCCGGTGCATACCCCGCGGCCAGGACCGCCGCCTCGCAGACCCCGTAGAGGCAGGCAGTTCCGGCCGAAAGGCAACGGTTTGGCAGGTCGCCACTCCCCCACGCCTCAGGATCGTACCGACGGCCCTTCCACGGCACCTGGGCCCGTCGGGCCATCTGCAGGTACATTTCGCGCACCCGGGCGCCCTCCATTCCGCGAAGTTGCTCGATCGAGTAATGGCCGGGTACAGGGCCGTTAAACCGGAGTTCGTACATCTTCCGGACCACCTTCAAGCGCGATTCATCCTCGAGAGCCAGGCGTGCCTGGTACAGGAGCCGATCGGCTCGTGCCCCGCCCGGCTGACCGGCCGCGTACAGACGGACCCCCGCCTCGCCGACCCAGACAAGGAGGCAACCCACCCGAGCCGCGAGGATCACGGCCGCGTGTGAGACCCGCGTCCCTGGTTCCAGCATCAGGCAGGCGACCGCCCCGACCGGGATCTGGGTCCGCACGCCGTTTCTGTCCACCAGCACGAACGCTCCGTCGAGCACATCCAGCTCTCCCCGCTCCAGGAAGAGCATCGATACCCGCTCCTTGATCGCGATCGGGCCGAGACGAGGTAACATAAGACTCCCTTACACCGGCCTCACGAGCAGGAGCCCGCAGCCGAATCCCTTTGCAGGCCCAATCCCGGACTCGAGCGCCACCCGGAACCGCTCGGGATCCCTGATGGTCAATCGGCCCGAGAAATCGATCGTGCTGAGCTGGATCAGGGCATGCGATCCCTCTTTCACGAGCTGCAGGCGGGTGTATCCGTCCGCTGAGACCTCCCCCGGGGAGAACGTGAAGCCGTGGGGCTCCGATCGGCTGGCGAGCCACGCGACGCCGGCCTCCTGCACGATCTCCGGCAATGACGGTTTCCGCTCAGATTGTTTTTCACCGAGACGCCGCTTCGCGTCCATCACCACATCATGCCGATGGTGGCGCCTGTTGTCGTCCTGCACGGTCCGGATCGGGTTCGCGCGGAGTGCGAACCCGAGCTGCATCCCTTCCCGCAATACGGGATTATACGGCTTCGTCTCGACCAACCATGTCCCGTTCCGTGACGACGGCGGGCGCCTCGAGACGGTCAGGAAGCCCGGCAGACCGTGGAACTCCTCCTGCCGGAAGAGGAAGTCGCGCTCCCGTTCGGGACCATCGGAGAAGAGGTCCCAGATCAGGGAGTGCGCATGATATGCATCCTGGACCCGACGCCAGAACGTCGAGTCCTCGGTTGCCCGGGGACCGAGACGGATGCGCGATAGGTACACGCTCACCCACCTCGTGGTGCGGGCAGCCGGACATACCGCTCGGTCCGCTCCGAGAACTGCCACCGTCCCCGATGGAGAGGCACGTCGCGAGCGGTCCGCTCCTCCGCCGGGAGGCAGGTCGTGGGGCAGTCTGCGTCCCAGTACACGGCACGGTCGCCACGCCGGATCAGTCGCCGGACGAATGAATCGACGACCGCATCATGTTGCTGCACGGCCGCGATCAGGTCGTCGGCCTCGACCACCCTCGGGTCGACGGGAAGGGCGAGCGGGCACGACTTTCGCCCGAGGTAGAGCGTGAAGACAGGGGTCCGCAGGGCGTCGACGAGCGCGGCGACGGAGAATGGAGCTGCCGGTCCAATCGCCGCGACCCCGATCGTGTAGACTGCGTCGCACCGGTAATCACGAGTCGAGAGAACCGTGTTCAACGACTCGGACGGTCCGGCCAGTTCTTCGCGCCGGGTTGTATGGCGATGCCGCCGCCGGCCGCTCGACGCCGATGGCACCTGGGCCGTGTGATAGTCGCGGAGCAGCTCGCCCGGAGCGTCGACGCGGACGGCGATTCGGTACCCCTCCGCGAGCGCCCGCTGCCCTGCCTCGTCGTCGCGCCGGATCCCGAGCGCCGCGCCGATCAGCCCGAGCACGGCCGAACGCGATGGATGGTCCGACGTCGGGCGGTGTTCGCCGACCGCAATCTCGCCCGCCGCCATCATCGGCCCGTAGAGGCGAAAGACCAGAAATGCAGCCATGTCAGCTCGCCACGAACGAGAGGACCTCGGCGAACGTGCCGGTGCCCGTGTGGGCGTTCATCTCGGTCGACGCATCGCTGCAGGCACCGTACACGGCATCCATGTTCTTCCGGGTCTGCTGCAGTGTCGCGATCGCACCACCGAGCAGATCCCCGCCCCTGCCGAGGGGTGTCAGGTATGCGACCGAGAGAGACCGGGGCTGCTGCGTCCCCTTCTCGGCGAGCACGTAGGACGCCCGGGCCCGAGACCCGAACGTGGCCTGCTTGCCCGTCGGCGAGATCGTCGCTGCGGCCTCGACAAGAGCCTGGAGCGCCGCGTCGGCCAACGCCCGGTCGCCCTGCAGATTCTCGATCAACAGGTCACGGTTCACACAGAGGTAGAGGTAGAAGAGTCCGGCCGCGAACTCGGTCTCGCCCATATGCCCTGCTCCCACATCCTCGATCCCGCGGTTCAGGTCGTCGACGGCCGTGAAGAAGTCGTCCTCGACCACGACCTGGTGGACCGTGATCGCGTGGGCGACCTGGACGGCGGCCTCGGTGTTGAAAGCGGGCGATGCCGCGAGCATCCGACCGAACATCGCGATGTCTGCAGCCGTGTGCCGGTTAGTCAGGACCGGCGGCATCGCGTCGGCCGTCGGCAGGGCGCCCGTGCGGGCCGCGTCTGCGATCACGGCCTCGAGCGCCGTGATCTCCTCTGGCGAGATGTGCATCAGCTGCTCGATCTGGAGGTCGTCCTCTTTCCCCTCCTTCTTCACCTTACCGAAGAGCCCGGCGAGCTCCCGCCCCCAGGCATGAGCTTTCGCCTCATCCACACCAGCGAAGGCCGTCTCCGCTGCATCCTCTCGGATCAGGGCTCCGACCGGCGTCCCGGTGGTAAACGAGCGGGCGATCAGCTCGCCGAGCATCTTCGTCCGGACTCCGAGGTGCCCTGAGAGACCACGGTCGAAGACCTCGGAGGTCCGCCACGCCCGTTTCAGGCTCTGGGACGAGACCCGGAGGCGAAGTGTGTCGCCCATCGTCGCGGTCTTGGGCCGGCCGAGGTCGTCACGGTTCAGGTTTGCAGGCGGATACGATACGAGCAGATGCAGCTGTACAAATTCGGTCATGTCAGTTCTCTCCTTCGGATTTCTGTGCCGGGGCGCGGTCGTAGTAATCCTGCGCCCACCGCTTCTTGGTCTTTTGATTCCACCAGTAGAGCCCCTCCGCGAGGCTCACAAGGTCCGCTTGGCCGTCGAGATGGCGGACAAGGCGGATCATCAGCCCGTAGAGCCGCTCCGGGTCGTCCTCGGCCAGGAGCCTGCGGAACCGCAGGTCGCTCACCAGAGCGCGCCCGCCCATATCCGCGGCCAGCTGTTGTGCGAATCGGTCGGGGCCCTGGTCTCCGGGATCGACCCGGGCGAGGACGCCGGCCACCAGCGCCAGGCGGTCCAGGTCGACACGGCCGCAGGCCTGCATGGCCGCAGCGAGCCGGTAGAAGGCGGGCAGAAACGCCACCTCGAGCGGGGTCCGGCACCGCCGGAGCGCCGCGCGATCGCCGCGGTTCTTATCGAGGTCCTGGTGCCAGTCGTTCAATGCCCGCAACACGGACGGGTCTCGGAATGAGACCTCTCTCTGTCGATCTTCACTCATGGTATCTCCTCCTTCGGCGGTCGACCGCGCTTCTTCTTCATTTCGTCCTTCTTCGCGGGTGGCTCTATGCCGAGCGCCTCCTGGATCTTGCGGTTCGACGGCGCCGTGAATATCCGGAGGCTGCGGAGCGCGTCGACAATCCGCTTCGGGTCGGCGGCGCCGATCTGTCGGGCCTGGGAGTATTCATCGAAGAGCAGTTCGGCCTTGTTTCGCAAAATCTTGAGCCATCCGAGCTTGATCTCGGTCAGATCCGTCCCATCGCGAACGCCCGCAGCGATCTCGGTAAGAGTTCCGAGAAATGCCTCCTCGGTCTCCTGCCAGAATCGGCTGTCGATCGTTGTGAAGAGTGAACGTTCCAACGGTACGTCCTTCGGCCGCTTGTAGAGTGCCTGCCGAACGGCGGTACGCAGCGAGTATGCCACCTGCTCGGCAGCCCGCACAATCTGGCGAGTGGCCAGCTCCCATGCGCCGCGGTGAGTATCCTCGATATAGACGAGCGGCATCTCTGCCTCGTACCAGCCACATGCCTTCATGTTGTCCATATCGTAGCCGCTGGCGAAGAGCCTGAGGCGGACCTCGGGAAGATCGCGGTGCCGGGACTGCCGGAAATGGTGGACGACTCGCGCGGGCTCTCCCCGCTCGGAGTCGTTCTGGACGAGCCCGGTCCAGTGACGATAGCTCAGGCCGCCGGCCGACCCGTGGCGCGGAAGCGGCTCCCCTGTCTTGCGGTCGATGGTGTGCGGCGTTAGAGGGTGACGCCATCCGTTTTTGTAATTGACACCGCTGTCCTTGGTCCGGTAGTGCGAGACCCCCTCGTCGGCAGGTTTGCCACACAGGTCGCAGACGGTGCCGTCTCGGTGGTCGGGATGCAGGCGAATCCGGCGCGGCATGCCCCAGAACGCCTGGAGCGGATCGACGTCGGCCGGGGTCGTGACCTCCCCCTGCTTGCTGGTCCTGGTCGGCCCGCACCACGGAAAGACGGATGCTCCTCCCCGTTCCCGGTTGGCCAGCGGGTGATGACCGAGGGCCGCCGGCTCCAGGACATTCAGCCAGACCGAGCGCCACAACGTATCCCCGATCACGAGCGTAGTGAGCGGCCCTCCCCCCCGGAGCGAGGTGCGGTGGCCGCGTCCTCCTGACGGTGCGTTCGTCTGGAGCGTGAAAAGAGCAGTCGCGGCACACGGACAGCAGAGTCGCGAGACCCGTGCGCGTTTCTGAAAGAGATCCGTGTTCCGCTTAAGCGTCTGTTCTCCCGGCATCTCGATCAAGAGACGGTCGATGCCAAGGTCCTCCCCGTCCAATTCTTCGAGGTCCTGGAGAAACCGGGGCCCGTCCCCCTCCAGTTCGAATGCCGAGCTTACCGTCCCGAACGCCCGATCGAGTTCCTCCACGGTTGGAGGTTCCTCATACAGGTCGAACCATTCATCGTCCTTCGGGGCGAAAGTCGTCTGTACCAGTCCCACAAGGAACTGAAGCAGGGCGGCGTTGAAGTCCGGTCGAACCGTCGAGAGGGCGACCACAGGGTTGCTTCCATGTGCGTCCACGATCTCGGCGGGCCTGATCAGAATCTCGGTTCCATCTTTTCGCCGGACCGGGATCCAGCGTTCGCTCATCAAGTTATACATCAAGCGTCATTTCCATCACGTCTCAGTTGTTCGAATGGCGTCCGGTGCGAGAGGCCATCAGAACACTGACGATGGCATATCCCGCACAGGTTACAGAAGAGCCGAGGCATCATAAATCTTTCTTGAATAGACTATCCTTATTTAGGAGAACTCGTTCATTCGATACGGAGGCCGAGCCTCCGATCGTACAGCACCCGGATCGGCGAACCGTTCGGTTCGAACGCATCGGCCGTCCAGATCCCTCCCTGTTCATAACGGAGCGGGATCAGGATCGTGGTCCTCCCGATATGGCGATGCTTACGCTGGAGCCCCGCCACCGCCTGCTCGAGCGGCCGGTCGAGCGGCGCCGCGGTACCGATCTTCCGGGCCGGCACCGTGATCCGGCTCAGTTCCCAGCCGATCTCTCCGTCGCACCACGGCCGAATGTTGGACCCGTCCCACCGGGCGAGGGTCAGCTCGACCGTCGGTTCACCGAGACGTGTGCGTGCTCGCTCTTCATCGGGCCAGACGCCGTCCAGGCCCCTTGCATACCCGCCCCCGGGGGAGAGTTCTGTCATCAGGGCGAGGGAACGGTCGCCGCTCTCCCTGCCGGCCGCTCGGATCTCGGAGGATGCGAGCGGTGCGGGAATCCCGACCTGTGCTTCGTCTCCGTATACCCCCTCGATGAGATCGCGGGCATCGTCCGGGATCCGGAATCCTCCTTTGGTGGCGAGAAGGGACGCCGTGAGCCAGAGCTGCCCGTGCTTCGGATAGACATACGCGGCCAGCGGGAAGAGCCGGGAGTACCACCTTTCGTCCGGCGGGGTATCGGACCGGGGAGAGAACACAGTCAGCCGCGGGCTCCCCCGTCGCTCCGGCCGGTCGTGACGGTAGAGACGTCCGGCGCGCTGCAATAGGAGATCGATCGGGGCGAGGTCCGAGACCATGCAGTCGAAGTCGAGGTCGAGAGACTGCTCGACGACCTGCGTGGCGACGAGTACCTGGCCTGCCCGTTCCGCGGCCGTGCTCCCCCTCCCGAAACAGTCGACCACGTTCGCCTCGTGAACGAATCGGTCGCCGTCTGCGAACCGGGCATGAAAGACCCGTACGCGTTCCTGACCGAACAGATCCGCGACCATGCGGTATCCGTCCATCGCGTCCTGGACGGTGTTCCGTATCCAGCAGGCGCAACCGCCCTCGCGCACGGTCTCGGCAATGACTCTAAGGACGGCGTCGACGGAGTGAACGAATGTTACGCCGACCTCGCGCCGGCAGAGCGGGCGCATCTCGATCGGGACCTCCTCGAGCCGGGCCACTCCGCTTCGAGTGACCAGTGGATACGGCGCCTGCGTGGTTATCGCCGTCGCCTCAGCGTTTCCGAGTCCCCGGCGGAAGCTCTCAACGAGTTCCCGCCGTTGGCGGGACGGGAGCGTAGCCGAGAGGAGGATCGCACAGCCACCGAACGCAGCGTGGAAGTAGAGCAGGGCACAGAGGAGCTCGTGAACATAGGGGTCATAGGCATGCACCTCGTCGACGATCAGGATACTCCGGGCAAGGCCGAGGAGGCGGAGCGACTGAAAGCGGATCGGCAGGATAGCCATCAACGCCTGGTCGATCGTCCCGACGCCGACATGTGCAAGCAACGCTCGCTTCCGACTCTCTGCAATCCAGGCGCTGCAGGCGATGGTGAGGGATCGCTCCTCCGGAGGGGCGTCGTCGCCCGGCAATGACGGCCTCACCGAGATCCCCGCGAGCGGGGCTTGCGGGATATGCGCCCGGCCATGGATCTTCACCAACGATGGCGAGCCGTCGTCGACAAACAACCGGCGATAGATATCTCCGAACCGGCTGTACATGGCATTCGCGGTGGCCATCGTCGGCAGGCCCATGAAGATGCCTTCTCCGTGCCCTGCCTCAAGGAGACGATGAGCCAGAACGAGGGCCGCCTCGGTCTTTCCACTCCCCGTGGCGTCCTCGAGGATATACAGCTCCGGCTCTCGGTGCAGGGGGCAGGTCTCGGCGAAGTGCTGGAGAGGTGTCGGTTCCATCTCCTGGCCCATCAGGCCTGCGAGGCCGCTCGCAGGACTTGAGGGCACGGGCAGGATCCGTGCCCGATCGAGAGCCGCGTCCGCCGTGGGAAGTGCAACCGTTCGCCAGTATTCGTCCAGCGGCATGGGCTCTTCATGGAATGAGAAGTCGTCGCTCGAACCGATCCAGTCGGCGAGCACGACTAGGCCGGCGAGGAGCCATGAGCTCACGGCATAGTCCTGGGTACGAGAGGGGGCGTCACCTTCGATGGACGGCCCTCCCATCGGCAGGAACATGCGGGACATCTCAGCCGTGAAAGCGCCGGCGACGTCCTGGTCCTCGCGGAGATACAGATTGCCGAGATCGTCGACGTCCGTGTCTCCATCGGGAGGGGTACCGTGATGGCCCGTAACGGCTGAGAACCAGTAACGCCACCTTCGTCGTTGCGTTCTGGAGGTCCGCAAGGATCCGGGGATGGCATCACCGACAGGCTCTCCGAATCGCGGCCAGACCTCGGACTCCCAGAGCGCATAGCCCAGGGTCGAGTGATGCGTCCTGTAGGCGCGCCCTCCATCGCGTCCGCTCAATCGCTGCATGACGTGCGGGGCGAGCCCCTGAAAACGGTCGGAGAACTTTCCAAGGTCGTGGAGGGCGAGGAAGAACGTGGTGATCGGTACGAGGTCGTCCGCCGGCAGCGGGACCAGGGATGCGAGGCGGCTCCGGAGCAGCGGATCTCGTTCCAGGAGGCGTTGTCCGACTGCCGCGACATCGAGACAGTGATAGGCGAGGAGGTGGAACCGGGTGGACTCGGTATCGGTCCGGTCCGTCTTCCCCCAGTAGGAAAAGAACGGTGCAGGACCGGGGACGCTCATGGTGTCGTGTGTGATCATCTTCAGGTCGACATTTCAACCTGCCGATATCGCCGTGTTGATATTCTCTCCTCCTGAATCGTCCAACCATTATGCGCCGAAGGGCGATCTGACCTAGTAATATCCTGAATGGAAATCCGGGCACCCCCAGAGGCTTTGATCGCATCGAACCGGAAATCATCGCATAACTCACCGCATTCGGCCCCTGTGCCGGATCGTCCGATCCGAAGGGTGTATCTACCTGCGGGAACGATATCCAACCTGGTGACGGTACCACCGGTCGGCGATGGCTCGTGAAGATAGATGCACTTATTTAAAAAACCTTGAACAGTTGACATCCTTGTCTCGTCGACAGGGCAGGAATTAAGATTCCATCTACTCGCTGATAAATTGAAGAGAGTTCCCCGCGTACGCGGGGATGAACCGGCTGCGAGGTCCTCGCCTGCCGTCTGTTCGCTGAGTTCCCCGCGTACGCGGGGATGAACCGGAAAACGCGGAATTGAGAGAGATCGCGCTAACGAGTTCCCCGCGTACGCGGGGATGAACCGCGTATATACGCACACTAAAAACTATACTCCTCGAGTTCCCCGCGTACGCGGGGATGAACCGGATATGACCGGGGAGGACCCGGACGAGAAGAAGAGTTCCCCGCGTACGCGGGGATGAACCGCGGAGAACGCGGGAGATCGTCTATCTGGAGCGGAGTTCCCCGCGTACGCGGGGATGAACCGTGCTTGCCGTGCTTCTTGAACGCGGCCTGCAGGAGTTCCCCGCGTACGCGGGGATGAACCGGCCGTTTCCGGTACTGGATGAAGACCGGCGTTGAGTTCCCCGCGTACGCGGGGATGAACCGTCGATTGTCCCTGCGGCACCGTCGCGCGGCCTGAGTTCCCCGCGTACGCGGGGATGAACCGTAATAAATTGCCGGCGGTGCATCTGGCACGACGAGTTCCCCGCGTACGCGGGGATGAACCGGCCGACCGGCACGATCCGCCTCCCAGCGAACGGAGTTCCCCGCGTACGCGGGGATGAACCACTCGGCGACCGGACGCTCGAGTTCCTGATCACGAGTTCCCCGCGTACGCGGGGATGAACCGGTCCCGATCGGCTCGGCAACCCCCGGGTTCGAGAGTTCCCCGCGTACGCGGGGATGAACCGGAGCTGGTGATCGCGATGGGCGCGGGCGAGAAGAGTTCCCCGCGTACGCGGGGATGAACCGCGCTCTGGAGGTGTTGCGCAAGATTCCGTGCCGAGTTCCCCGCGTACGCGGGGATGAACCGATCGGCGTCCGGTTCAGCGCCTTTTTTGGCCTGAGTTCCCCGCGTACGCGGGGATGAACCGGAGCCGAGGAGGTCGGCCTGCAGCCGCTTATCGAGTTCCCCGCGTACGCGGGGATGAACTGGCGTAACAGTTCGCCACTCTACAAACTGTCACGAGTTCCCCGCGTACGCGGGGATGAACCGAGATCCCCAGGAACTCGAACACAGCCGCAGCCGAGTTCCCCGCGTACGCGGGGATGAACCGGTATCGTACGACCCCGTCGCCGGGACCGAGACGAGTTCCCCGCGTACGCGGGGATGAACCGGCGCCACGATGACGATCGGCGGGACGATCAACGAGTTCCCCGCGTACGCGGGGATGAACCGGCAGCGATCCGGAGCGACGGCCGGCCCGGGCGGAGTTCCCCGCGTACGCGGGGATGAACCGGGAGGCGAAACGCCGGGGGACGTTATGACCCCGAGTTCCCCGCGTACGCGGGGATGAACCGCCGCGCATCGCTCGACAGTCACGCCCTCGGACGAGTTCCCCGCGTACGCGGGGATGAACCGGATCCGCACGTCCCCTCTTCGCCCGAGCCCGAGAGTTCCCCGCGTACGCGGGGATGAACCGACCCCTCAACATCCAGATAGGCCCGGATTGTAGAGTTCCCCGCGTACGCGGGGATGAACCGGCCATGCGCGGCTCGGCGGCGGCGCTCGTGATGAGTTCCCCGCGTACGCGGGGATGAACCGTGCTCGAACCAGACCCCGGACTCGGAGTGGCCGAGTTCCCCGCGTACGCGGGGATGAACCTGGATCGGCAAAATTGGACCGTTGCAGAGGGACGAGTTCCCCGCGTACGCGGGGATGAACCGGAGGAACTGTTAACTGGAGAAATCAAGACCCAGAGTTCCCCGCGTACGCGGGGATGAACCGGCGCCGGGGATCAGGTACGAGACATGGTGATAGAGTTCCCAGCGTACGTGGGGATGAACCGGAACATGCGAAACACGCAGGGCATGACCCCCAGTGTTCCCGATGTACGTGGGGATACGTGGACTGAAAGTATCCAGTCGCTCCGATCCGCTTTTAACTTCACCTGATAAGACTCCTGAGCAGGAGCTCTGGTAACATCGGGCACAGGTGCGGGCGTCGGTACGGGTATCGTGTGTCCCCTCGATTAGCTCACTAAGGGAATCCGTGCAGTTCTGCCAGCGGAGGCCGATTGATATCACCGCGTCAACACCCC
>Ga0074193_1001790_pt1 | contig 23202 bp, 15 predicted proteins | sample EPASupsiteHSE605_FD_64523 | JGI IMG/M metagenome (GOLD analysis project Ga0074193, IMG submission 64523) | Bioremediated contaminated groundwater from EPA Superfund site, New Mexico - Sample HSE6-05 | ecosystem: Environmental > Aquatic > Deep subsurface > Groundwater > Contaminated ... | reverse complement strand
CACCTGCGAGATCCATGATTGTCACATCCACAACCTGCTGTCGGAAAACCACCTTGATGAATGCTGTACTGTTTCATGTCTTGAAATATATAACTACCCAAACCAATACGACGGAAAGATGGATGAAAAAAATGTAAAATTTATTCTGGATGTAGTATTAAAAGTTAAAATTTTGTTAATTTAATCTGCATATATAACATATTTCCAGAATTGGGATGTCTACTAGTCCAAAAAACTAGGATTTATATGGGTAAAAAAAATTTTTTTAAAGCCGATAAGCACAACTATTTTGAATGGAAAATGAAAGAATAGTGCCAAAAGTATTAGATATCATTCCCTATGATTCTGAATACTGTGAACCCCACTCGAAAATATATGATGATAATATTCGATATGGATTGTTTTCTTGTTTTAGTGACAAATATACAATAATTGCTGGAAAACCGGACTTTATTAGTCATAAATTTGCTGGGACATCAAAATATCCCAATTATACTATTGATAAAACCAAGATAATTGAACTAGTGAAGATTAACCCCGAAGTATGTAACGTATTTATCGCTCCTAAACGATTTGGGAAGACTTTTACTGCTACCATGATATGTGCTTTTTATGATTATTATTATAAGAACTATTTTGATATTCTTTTTCAAGACACATATATAACTAATTCTTATCCAAATGGATATGGACAAAAATCTCCACTTTGTTTTCATAGCCAGTATTATATATTTTCTATGAGTTTTAAATCATTTGCTGTTCTGGGAGAAGAAGGTTACGAAAAGAGCCTTTACTTATTGCTTTTACATTACTTTTCCGATTTTTCCCAGAAATACTTTGGGAAAGACTTGGTTGATATTTTTTTATCTCGAAACCTGTCCAAACATGATTCATATAAGAGAAAAATAATATATTTTTTCAATGAAATGATAGATTTTTGCAATAGTATTATTGATATTGATAGCAAAAATGGAATTCAGTTGCTCATTTTTATTGATGAATGTCAAGATGCATACTGTTCATTTCAGTTGAATGATTCGGATCTTAAACTATTTGGAGGTTTTATTGCCTCAATCACCAAAGATTTCAAAACATTCCATAGAAAAAAGCCAATTCTATTTATGGTGGGACTACTTCCTCTTCCAAGTAGTATAATGAATTCTAACCTTGAATCCATTCAGACGCATTACATAACTTCTCCAATTATGACCTATTTTATTGGTTTTTTCTCAAAAGATGTAGAAAAGATGTTCAAAGATTTTAATTTATCGAATGAAGGTAAGGATCTTTTAAGGCAATATTTTAATTCATATACTTTTTGTGACTTTGATTATTTATCTTCAGTAACTTTTATTCCTAAGAATGAACAGGAAAACAATTACTCGCTATATAATCCATGGTCACTAATGAAATCTCTTGAACAAGGACAATTATCATTACTATTTACTTCGGGACAAACACCTTTCGTTACTATTAATAATGCTATATCAAAGCAAAACAGAGAATTCTCAGAAATCCTGTTTCGGCTTATCAATGAACACAGAATAATACATTCTCAAAAACCAAAATTTGAATTGAATGAACTTATCAATCCTACTAATAATACAATGTTTATGGGATTATTGCTTAATAGTGGCTACTTAAGCTATAAGGAAGGACAAGTTTATATTCCTGATAAGGAGATTCATAAATATTTTATTGAAAAGTTTTCCGAATTAATTTCTTTTGACAAAGTACCAATAAACATTACCAATTCTCTTGAGCAATATTTCAATGATAGGCACTTCTTTGAGTTTTTCTCATGTATTCAGGAAAATATTAGTGAAATCTTTCCTCCTGATAATGATTATAATGAGAGATTCTATCAATATCGTCTATGTATGTGGTTCATGAATTCTCTTCCAAATCTTACTGTTAAAGCAGACTATCCAATAGAGCATTATGATAAAAGTCGTCCCACATTTGTGGATCTTTTATTAATGAGTAACGATGGTGTTGCTATAGTAATTGAAATCAAACTTGGAGGAGATACCAGCGATTCTTTTTTATCTGAAGCTTTTAAAGGATATAATCAAATATATAACAGCAGATATATTGATATTCGCCGTCATGTTAAAGTAGATTTGCTTTTGGTTTCCTCGATATCAGTGCATGGAAATGATTCTTGCTTTGTTTTTACGGATTTAGAACCTAAAGAAGTGTTTTCATCATCAAAGATATTTGATTTATACCATTATACCATCCCTCCTTTATCAAGGAGTTCTAGGGCAAGCAAAAAAGCCAAATGGATTGACATTGACAAACAATCTATTGAAGATATCATCAGTGAGTATATTGGTATTTCCTCCATTTTATTCGTTGAAAATATCCTGGATATTCAAGGGATAAAATCGTTGGAAAATTGGACAAAAATCACTGGGTTTTTAATCCAAGACTCAAGGGATCATCAAATACTAAATAATGAAATCTCCTCAAAGATTATGACATTTGTTGCATTAAGAGGAGTATATATTCAACCAGTCAAAGCTTGCTTTGTTCTGAATCCACCAAAGGATAAGAGGATACTTTCTAGCATTTCTGCAATAACCGAAGATCAAATCATTTTACTACATAAGAATTATGATCAACAAATAATGAAAGAAATCACTGAGATTCTAAACAGCCTCAATTAAAAAAAGAATAATTCATGTATCACTCAATAAATATACCTGAGTGATTAATCGCTCTCCTAAGGTAGTTCAGATACAATGATATTCAAAAAGGTATAATCCGAAATATGAAAGATCCCAAAAAACCAGAAGGGAAAATGGGTATAGATTTCTGAATAATTTCGACTTCAGCCTTATAAAACCTTGAAATAAAATGGGCTTTCTGATGATCAGTTTCACTGCAATATTCAAACTATGAAGTTTCAATTCTAATAAATATTATACATTCATTTAATGGATTCCCTTTTGATTCTGTAAAATTAGAAAATGTTTGTTTCAGTAACAAAGAATTCAATTTAATACTATATTTCATTGATGATTTTAATAATGATAGTAATAAATACATATAAAACATTACACCAATAATGATTTGTATGAGTGCTCTGACATAAACAAATACCATATAAAACAACTTCTTCTTGGAATTCCCCAAACACAAGTGAATGTCTTACTATCCTCTGTACAAAAAGTTAATATTGAATTATCAAACCAATCAATATCCAACGTCTTTTGGGAATGAAAATTGAAGATCTGTTGCTTTTGTCCTGTGTGAACATTCCATGAAATAACTGAAGAATCACCTGAGCTGGTTAATAAATACTGACCGTCTGGACTGAAACTCACAGTATATACAGGCTGTGAATGAGCAGCCAGAACGAACTTTTGGGTTTTTAATGTGATATTATTCAAAAATCATTTAAGATATCCCAGTCTTTAAGATGTTCTCTAGTAACCCTTTTTCCATTAGCATGACTCCTAAACTCCGTGAATTTGAAATTAACATAGTTAGGATACCCAATAATAGTAATGATCCTACCATGGAATTCGCATCAACATTACGAGCGATACATATGGTTAAACCACCACCTGAAATTGAGATACCTCCAACAGCAACCTTTTTTAACTTTGAAACGATCAGTGAATTTGAATTGCAATTTTCTTTTGCTCATGATCCTGTCTATCAGGAAATTAGGAATTTCATGGTTGTTATTTCGAGGCTTTTTCATAACAGATATATCCCTTTTACTCTATTTAGGCGCAATATTAAAGCACCTGTGAACTACACTTTGTCTGTATGGAATTTTCTCACAGAATATGGATTAGTGAATTATAAAGTACCAAAAAGCACCAAACCCAAACAATCAGTTTCATCTATTGATGCATGGCCCCAGCTTTTATATACAATAAATGATCAAATAGTATCTACAGAAGAATTCAATAAGAAAATTCATCCCACACCAGCAGTTACTCCTGTAAACCTTCCTACTCATCCATTAATGTATTCCACATACTTTTCTCAAAACCCTAAAGCTGCTGAGCTTCCTGGCTTGATGAATATTGGTGACTGGACCATAGAAGAGAATATGAAGCTTCGTGACTTGCTTATTGATCCTGGTGATAGTTGGGAAGTATTAGCAAAAAAGCTAGGCAAAACACCTGAAGAAGTTGCACTTCAGTTATCAACATTACCAATAGTTAATAGTCAGGTAGATAAATTAGCTCATACTTCATTGAGTGAAATGACAAATCCTGTGAATATGTATATCGACGAAGCATTGGAGCAGAATCCTTCAATGAGATTATTGTATCAAGCAACTCATATATTGGGCAAGGAAAACTCTCGAAAACTTATGAATAATGTTGAAATACCCCTAATATATAATGCAGAAGAAGCAGAAGCAGTGTTAGCACTGAAAAAAACCAAAATTAATTGTGAAATAATGAAAGATATGCATAAGAAAAGAATTTTGAATCTTTTGAAAATGTCAATGGATGTTACTTTAAAAAGTATTGAAGCTAAAAAGAGCATGCTGAGAGAAGAGATCCAAAGGCGTCAAACTGATTCTGAAAGTGATCAATCTGGAGATGATATAGAATAAATATTAACAAACAAGTGTTTACTCAATGGATTTCATTAGTTCTTGAATTTCATCTGCTTTCCTTTGAGCTTCAAGAAGCTTTTTAGATAGATTAAAGCAACTACCCGAGTTCCTCCTTGTGGATTCTATTTCCAATTTAATCTCGGATTTAACTTGTTCTAAATCCTCTTTCCATTGTTTCTCTGATTTCTCGATTGAATTATGAACGTCAGCTAAACTTGACTCCATTTGAGAGCATTGCTGATTGATTTCTGTCTGAAGAGAATCAAAAGTCTCAGATAAAGATGTATTTCGGCAAGATGCTAATGAGTTGGATATGGTAGAATTGGTGGTTGATTTAGCTCTAAGCAAATCGATTTGAACTTGCTGATAGAGTCCAGATAAAGAAATTTCGAGATCATTTGTGTTGGTAGAAAGATTTTTTGAAGTGTCTTGAACAATATTATCAAATTCATTAGCCATATCAGAAATCTCTTTGGATATATAAGATACTTGCTTCTTTTGAGCATAAAAAACTGAAGCTGCGGATTCCAATTCATCAATATTAATAATTAGTGATTCGTTCAGCTTTCGATAATCCCTCCCAACAGATGACATTTGCCTATTAAACTTATTTTTCCATTCGGTAATCTGAGATGAATATGGTTCAACAGAAGAAGGCAATTGAGTGGATATAAAATTGCTGATCTGCGATTCTAAAGTGGAACATTCCTGTTCAAGTGTACCAGACTGCCAAAAATCGGCTATTTCAGCAATCTCTTTAAGTTGCTTCCTTGCATCTTCAAGAGAAGGGGAAACCATCATCGAATAGTTGTCCCGGGCTCGTTTCGCTGTTTGTTCAAGTTGATATATTCGCTGTTCAAGTTCCCTCACATATGTCATGACATCTCTTTGAATCGCATTCATCAGAGACCGCTGGTTGTTTTCATTCATCATAACGTATTCTACTTTACATATTTATATAAAGTGTAGGATTGTTCTACACTCTTGGCTTTGGGTATTGGAATCTGGAGTTTCTCCTCTATTTCTTCCTCTTCATCCTGATTTGTATCTTTGTACTCTGAAGACCAAAGTTGTACGGTTTTATCATCAGAGCACGATAAAATAAAGTCAAAGTTGTCCCTACACCATTCAACGCAGTTAGTTGCCCCGCTATGTCCATGTAGAAGAGATGGCTTCATTGCATATTTTGTAGAGAAAACTGCTATTGTACCTGATGATGAGCCAACAGCAATGTATTTAGAACAGGGAGAAAATGAGCATCTGTTATAAAAATTGTTAACATTTGGATACTCTCTATTCAGGTAAGCCCATGTTCCATCAAGTTTATGCAGTGTAATAACATTGTTGGTTGATATTGAAGCCAAAAGTTTTCTATCAGGAGATACTGTGATATGAGAGACTCCTGAACCATCCACTTTGGGCACACTGAAAAACTTTCTGGAAGGATTTCTGATATCCCAGAGTATAATTTTGCCTCTTGAATCGCTTGATATAAACATTTGATCATTTGGTGATGCTATAGATGTGATTGTGGCTTGATTTTTTAAATCTGTAACAAAACAAGATTTTTTTTCTCTTTGATCCCATCCAATGATTTTTGCATCCCTTCCACCCGATATAATAGTCGATCCACAAGAACATAGAGATTTAACACTGCTGGAATGACCAGATAAGGAATTAACAGTAAGACACTTTGAAACATCGATAAAATGGACACACTGATCGGCAGAACCTGCACATATATACCGAGGATCATCCAAAAAAACTAAATCTAATACTGTATTTTGGCATGCACAAAAAGAATCAACTTTAAATATTGGTTTTCCTTTATCTAATGCACTTTTTCCTTTGATAAAGGACATTCTGCCGTCATCCCCCCCTGATGCAATAAATAATTGGTCATGAGGTGAGAGCTTTGATACAAAAGGGAGAACATAATCTCCTATCTTTGAAAGTAAAAAGCGGGTGGTAGGAACAAAATTCGATTCAACATAGTAGCAAGTTTTCCTTTTAGTATAATCATTGGAAGATGACTCAACTCTGTGTCGAAAATGAACTACCCTTATTTTATAATCTAAAAAACAACCAGTCTGACATGTGATTGAAAACTGTGGTTAGGAAATGTAACTTATGTAAATTAATGTAAAAAGTAAAATGGAATTTGAATTGAGCCACTATTTAATTTAAATATAGATTTGAAACAAAAATTTCAGGATTTGAGAAGCAACAATACAACATTTTTAGACACAAATGAATACTGGATCTGGGAGGAAGCCTTTTAATGAAATCCTTGATCAAAATTTTTTCCAAAATATGAATCAGTACTTTACTGAGTACTTTGCCAAATGCCACACTTCATCGTCAATTCCATATTTATTGGGGAATCTTGGTTTTCTTGTATGGCTTATTCAGACAATTGGTTTTTTTTTGTTAATTTCATCTGATGAAATTTGGAAAGACAGCAATGTGATTTCAAAACTGGTCAAAACAGTCTCTTTTATTTGGCAAGGTACTTTTATGAGTAATCATGATGCGCGAAACAGATTGGGTTTTGTTATTTGGGTTTGTATTTTTTTAATTGTAGGGATAATTTCCGCTCGAGTTATTCATTTCCATCAAAAAAAACTCTTATATCAAAATGAAGCGTGTCTTATTCTCATTATTACTGGGCCTGTTTTCAATGCTCTTTTTCCAATTGCTATAAGTTGCTTGCCAAACTCAATATTATTGTGCATAAATGGAAATTATAGTTTGCTTGTTATTTCGAATGTTGTGATGTTACCTTCAATGTTAACCCTAGTGGTAATTCTGAATTTCTACTACATATCTCCAAGAATACTCCTTGATTCACATTTAAATCAAGGGTGGTTTTCTCGTTCCAATACAATGGAAATAGTATTCATCTCACTACAATCATTCTTTTCGATAAGCATATCATTAATGGATGGGATATACCGATATATTTTGATAACCATAATGATTCTGCTTTCACTAATAATGGGATTGGAGCCACTTTATAATACTCCAAAAATCATTGGTACGATATCAGATACATTGTCTTCTATTTGTTTTACATCATCTATCCTAGGAGTTATGCAGCTGATGGGATTTCTTTCAATGCCAATTAACTGTGTATTCATTTTCTTTTCCGTTCCTGTGTCTATAATATTCATTTATTTTATACTGTCAACCAAGAGAAAAAAAAGAATTTCAAAAACTCTGGAATTTTTTGATGAGTGCATTGTCAACACACATGAATCTGCATTTTTGATTCATAAAAAATATCAAAATGAAAAAACATTAACTCTTTGTATCTGTGAATCGTTGGAATTTTGGCATCCTTTCATTTTATCACTTATTCCTTTTGAATCAGCTATCCAAAAATGGCCATCATCACAAAAACTTTATATATTGTATGGAAGAGTTGTATCATGTATACCAGAACACTCAAACAAATTATCATGGATTTCCAACCAAATTGGAAAATATGAGCTGAATTCTACTTATATTGAACAAATACAAGTCATTTTAAATCTAAGAGAAAGGAGCCTAACACAAGAAATAGCCAAAATTGAAAAAACCTTATCTATAAAAACGAATTCTCTGGTATTGAAATTGATCCAGTTTTGGGATTCTGTTCTAAGAAAAGATATTTCAAGCACATGGGTTGATTATTTAGATCTTAATGAGAGGATAGAAACATTAAAAAATGCATTTGAGCATTTAATATATAATTATCCTGTGAATCTCCATATTTGCAAACTGTACTACACATTTGTTCAAAACTATATTATTGATCCATTTTTGCAAAATTCACTTAAAGAAAGGGCTGAAAAGATTGTGAATAATGATATCATGGGGAACAATGAAACCGTTGATAGGGCATTAATGTTATTTCCTTTTTATGCAGGAGTATTAAAAGAATTCAATTCTTCGGATAATCAATCAATTCGATTTCAAAATGACGAACTGGATTGGGAAACTCAAGATAATGATTCATTGGCTGTGGTAGCAATTAATGAGGCTATATCAGACTCTCCTATTGGATCGATCTGTTTACCTGAATATTCATTGGTAATAATGACCATCTTATTATTCCTCTTGATTTCATTTGTTTTTACAAATCTTAGGAACACTATTCTTATTCCACATCAATCACTTTGTAATTCGATACACAGTCTCAACAAACTTGGCAAAGACTTTGGGAAGCTTGTACTTTTGATATCATTTGGTTCGATTCAGAATAATATTGAATATAAAGACGCCATTATAGAATCTAACATTCTTCCATCGCTCTCAAAAAATAATTTAGTTCATGAGGTTTTTGTTAATTCAACACTATTCAATACTAATAATATGATTGCACAAGATTCATTTTCCAAAATGACAGCTGATATCTCATCATTTGAAATTTATTTTCCTAATACTACCACTTTGTTAAACCAATTACTGTTCAATGACACAGCACAATCTTCAAGCTTGAAGGAGATTTTCAATTTGGAAATCTTAAGAATGACAAATCTTGTTCAAACAAAAAACTTTTCAGAAATAGATGAGGGTGTCACTATCCCAAAAATGATTGAATCATTCGAGAATATAAATTCAATTATAGACAAAGCTTCAACAATTATTCTTAAAAATCAATTCAACCAGAACTCCAATTACTTTAAAGACTTTCGAGATAGTGCTATATGGATTATACTACTTATTTTATTCTTGATTGAATTGCCATATGTTCTTACAGCATATAGAATTGGTCTTGAAAAATCAGCCATTGTGAATAGCTTAATTGGATTTCCAGGAGAGGAAATAAGGAATATTCTAAACAATTTGGGAAAGAGAATGATTAAAGAGGAACAAAATTCAATTGGGTTATATAAAATTTCCAACTCTCTAACAATTTTTGGATCTACAATCAACAAAAAACTATTGTACTCACTCTTCATTCCGGCTTCAGTACTGCTATTGGTCTCAATATTCCGTATCCAATCATTTTTAGGAGATTCCAATTTGATCCCAGAATCAATATATTATTTATCAAAACCTCAATTATTTTTCAAATTAATTAATCTATACTGCACAAGGATTATTTCGAGTAATTTTATAAATAATTCTAACAATTTGAATTACACTAATGATTTAGTTCAAAAATCCTTATCCAAAGTTGGTTTAAGCTTGAATCTATTAAAAAAAGGATATAAAACAAATTCACCCATAATGGAAGAATATCTAGGAAACCCAAGTAGAGTATCTAATGACATGGTTTCTGTAATAAAAGATTCATTCAATTCTTCAAAATATGAGAGATTGCTCTGCTTGGACTATATGGACATGATTGAGCAGATATTAATCAGTTATTATTCATTGTTTTCTCATGATACGGCATTGGGGGAAAACAAAACCATAGGAATAATTGAAGGTATTGTATTTAGCTTGAATGAAGTTGTTGATTCAATAGAGAATGATTTTCTTGAAAAAATCATGTATTCTAGCAATTCAACATCTTCAAGAATTGATAATGAGTTATTTATAGTTTTGGTTGTCCTATTAATTTGGCAAGGGTCCCTTTCGGTATTAACACTATTTCAATATTTGAAACAAAAAAAATTGCTCTTAAAAGCTTTAACATTGTACAAATTCCTTCCTCCTTTAAGTATTTCGAAAAACCCACAGGCAATAAAAACAATCGTGAATGGGTCTCTAGAAATAAACAGTATTATTTCATTCCCAAAATCCAATACAATATTAGATAAGCTTGATTGTATTGTGGTGATAACAACCACAAAATTGGACATTGTTGGTTTTAACAAAAGGTTTTATGACTATTTCTCCAATATTGAATCTCCGATGGAGAAGAAAATCACAAATTTATTTGAGAAAAGCAATAATATTACTGAATATTTTTCCAAAATTAATAATAGAATACTTATTAATGATCTCAAACATGAAAAAGAGATACTCAAGCTCTTCCTTAAGGATACAAACCATGAACTACAATTTGAATTGGAATCGCTATTCTTATCAGATATTGGACCAATAGATTTTGAGTATTCAACAAGGCCGGTGAAACATGTGGCTTTTCTAATGGAAGATGTTACAAAAAACAAGGTATTCTTTGATAAACTTGCTAAAGAGCAAAAAAGACTTATTAATCTCCTTAAAAATGCAGTTCCTTTGCCAATTATTACCGGAATTATTGAAGGAAAAGATTCAACATGCTTCCAAGTACCAGCAATTTCGGTTGCTGCAATTAGAGTAGCAATTCCTGAATCAAATTGTATTGAAAATGATATCAAAAACCTCAATAATGTTTTCGATATGATTTGCCAAAATATTGATGAGGAGAATGATATTTGGAAAATCAGAACATTTTCCAGAACAATAACAATTGCATCAGGATTATTTGGAAGAAACTTAAAAATAGAAAGAGCAGCTGCAGAACTCACAAAAACAATTATACAAATAATGAACCAAACATCAAAATATTCCGAAAAAGTCGGCCAAAAAGTAACCCTCACCGTCGGAATGAATTTTGGAGGGCCTATTGCAGCTGGAATAATGAATATTAAAAGACCTCAGCTTCAAGTAATCGGAGACGTGTTTGATTTAACAAACCAGATGAAAGCAACAGCTAAACCAGAAACAATTCAAATAACCAGAAGACTATATGAGCTGATATATTGTCATGGATTCGAAATCATAGAAAGGGGAGAAATCCAGGTATCAAATAACAGGCGAGTGGATGTTTACATTGTAAAATATTAACGATTATTTCGGTTTTTTACGTTTTAAAAACAAAATGGAGAAAGCGATTGATAACGGCACTTACATTCTTGAAGAGATTGAACTTGAAGTAGATAATAGTAGTGATGACGATTATGTAGCTGTTAGTGTTGAAGAAAATGTCGAAAAATCATTGAAAGAGTTTCAACCATTTGATAAAAACGTTCCTGCCGATCATCAGCCTTCAGTAACTCGATATAACGAAGTTGTGGATGATTTTGTTAGGAATTTTTTAAAAACAATGAAAATGACAGAAACTCTTGCGGTTTTTCAGCATGAATGGTATAACGTTCAGCGACCGAATCTTTTCAGAGATTTATCGGAGGAAATATCTGATTTGAAACTCCGTATCAATCAAATGGAATCTGAGAAAAAGAAATGGCAAACTGTTTGTGATGAAGTCCAACAAACGTGGGACAGACTGAAACAAGAGCGCAATTTCCATAGAGAAGGCCTTGAATCATTGCAAAAAGAAAAGGCGGATTTGACAGAAGATCTCAGAAAAATGAAGAAAACCAAGAAAAGGCTAGATCCTGCTCTTCAAGAGCTCCAACAGAAGTTTGAACAAGTCAACAAAGAGCGGTCTCTCCTTCGCATTGAGAGAGATAAGCTTCTTGGTGAAATACAGAAGCTTCAAAAAGACAGCGGTGATGGCCAAGCACCGAAAGAATAGAATTAAATATTAAACATCTTTATTATCTCCATAATCTTGAATTATCTAAAGAGATCTAGAAAGGTTTTTTTGTATGAGCTTGATACTCTGTAACAAAGATCACATCCGTTTGTTTATAATGGATCCTCTCCATTTTCTTCATTCTTTCATTGAATTGGAAAATTAAAAAATGCCATTAAATTATTGATGGAAACTCGTACAGAGTTGTATTCTAAATTCGAAGAAATTACGGAAGAAGGTATTCGCATTGGTAAGAAAATTGGTTTTGGCTCTTTTGGGAGTGTTTATGAGGTTATATCACCTTCAATGGGGTTAATTGCAGGCAAAAAAATGAAACCAAATCAAATCGAAAACGAAGTATGGTTTTTAAATGAATTAAGGATTATATCAAGCCTAAACCGCCCAAATATTATTAGATTTTTTGCGTATTCAATGATCAATAATGAAAAATATATTCTGATGGAATATGCAAAAAACAAATCTTTATATAATGCTTTTTCTGATCAAGAAAAATACTTTAATGAGTTTAAATGGCCTATTAGATACGACATTTGTGTTGGTATATGCAGAGGGATGATTGGTGTTCATAATAAAGGGATTTTGCATCGAGATTTGAATAGTCATAATATTTTACTTGATGGTTTTATACCAAAGATTGCTGACTTTGGGTTATCAGCCAAAAAAAATCATATTGACGAGGCTACCTCAGTTGATGATCAATGTAATGTATGGCTTGCTCCTGAGGTGGAAAATGGGCAATATACGGAAAAATCTGATATTTATTCGATGGGTATAGTGTTTTGGGAGATATGTACTGGCAAAATTCCTCGTATCGAAACGGAAAATGTCAATGAGAATAACTTCCTTAATGGTATTTCCGAAAACACAAGTAGTGATTTTATTCAGATTATTAGGGAATGTTTGGATTCTAATCCTGAAAAAAGACCTTCAGCGCAACAAATCCTTGAAAGACTTGAAAAAATTGCTGAACAAAATACCCTTGATATAAATATTGAGAGATCAATATTCAAAGCAGCTTCACTGGGTGATTTAGAAAGTATTAAAGCTATTATTTCAAAAGGTACAAGTATAAATGAAAAGTATCAAGTGATAAGTCATGAAGGGTGGGGAGGAATGCAGGATGCTTCTCCTTTGCATTTTGCTGCAAAAAATGGCCATCTGAATATTGTGGAGTATCTTGTGAACAATAAAGCTGATATGAACATAGTTGATAAGAATAATCATGTTATATTGATAAAATGACCCCTCTTCACTATGCATCGATATATGGTCATAGAAATGTCATTGAGTATTTATTAGATAAAAATATGGATATAGACCTTCCAGATATTGATGAATATTTTATTATTTTGGTTCAACTCCTCTTCATTTTGGGGCTCAAAACGGGATGGTAGATGTTGTTAAATGTTTGGTTTCCCGAAATGCAAAAGTTAATAGCATAAACCATGAAGTTAACTATAAGTTTTCAGTTGTATTCCGTTACACTATGCATGTGGTAAAGATAATCTTGAAATTGTTGAGATTTTAATATCAAATGGATCACAATTAGAGGCAAAAAACTTCAGGATTTGTTTTATTTCGATGGTATGGTGCCACTTCATTATTCTTCATCTAATGGACATACTTCAATTACTGACTTTCTTATTAAACAAGGTATTCTCATTGATTTTAGGGATATTGATATATTTTTTTGCATTTTGGTTTAACTCCACTTCACTGGGCAGCCCGAAATGGTCATCTTGGTGTTGTTCAATTGTTAATTGAGAAAGGAGCAAACTATTGTGAAACTAACAAAGATCCATCATTATATCAAATGGAGTGACTCCTCTTCATTATGCTTGTGGAAATGGTCATCTATCAATTGTTGAGTTTCTTCTTGCTCAAATTCCAGATATTAATTCCAAACAAAACAATGTTACATTTTTGAAAATGGTGAAACTCCTCTTCATTGGGCTGCCCGAAATGGTCATCTTAATGTTGTTGAATTTCTTTGTAATAAAGGAGGGAATATTAATGCAACAAACAAGTATACTTTATTGTATTGATTGGAGTGATTCCTCTTCATTATGCTTGTGGAAATGGTCATCTGACAATTGTTGAGTTTCTTCTTGCTCAAATTCCAGATATTAATTGCAAACAAAACAGTGTTACTTTTTTGAAAATGGTGAAACTCCTCTTCATTGGGCTGCCCGAAATGGTCATCTCAATGTTGTTGAATTTCTTTATAATAAAGGAGGGAATATAAATGAAACAAACAAGTATATGTCATTGTATCAAATGGAGTGACTCCTCTTCATTATGCTTGTGGAAATGGTCATCTATCAATTGTTGAGTTTCTTCTTGCTCAAATTCCAGATATTAATTGCAAACAAAGCAAAATTCATTTTTTGAAAATGGTGAAACTCCTCTTCATTGGGCTGCCCGAAATGGTCATCTTAATGTTGTTGAATTTCTTTATAATAAAGGAGGGAATATAAATGCAAAAAACAAAGATTTCTCGTTCTTTGGAACAATGAAACCCCTCTTCATTTTACTGCCAGAAATGGTCATTATGAAGTTTGTAGGTTCTTATTAACTAAAGGTGCAAATAAGAACGAAAGAAACCACAAAATCTTGATTGGAATCATGGAAATAATCCTCTATACTATGCTAAAATCGGGAAATACCTAGATATCATTCATGAGTTATCAAGAAACAAATAAACAGCCAAACTCAATTTGATTTTTAATACAACCAAATATTCTATTCATGAAAACCAAACATTACTTACCAGCTTACAAAACTAATTACGTTTGGCCCTTTGTGAAGACTTGGAAGTTATGGTCTTTGGGTTAAGGATCAAGAAATCAACAAGGATATAACACTGAGTGCTTTTTCTGAATATAGAAAATGAAGAGATGACGTTGATTGAACCCATTATGTGATTAATAAAATGTGTTTTCAATGAGGAGATCAAGCATTTCATCTGATACATTCTGTTATCTGAGTGCTAAATCACTGTTACAGAAAGGATACTGTATATAAATACATATTGGCCAACTCAAAACACCAGGTTGGGACATGAACACTAACTGATTTCAAATTGGAGGGAGAGAAGTAAATAATATCCTTTCTTCTTCGATCTTTCCTTTTAAGCATAATGAGCCAGCCAATATATTTTTATATGGTGAACATAGTGATTCGTACATCTGATGTTGACTCGTTTGTTATAGAGTACAAAAAGCACCCAAACAAAAGGACAGAAGTCGTTATTCTCAGAAAGGTTAACAAGAAAATCACCTTACACGTGAGGACTGTATACCAGCATCCCCCAAAGAACCTTCTACAAGGAGAATGGGTGGCTTTCTTCTTAGTTGATTATAACAAGCCTCCAATGAGTACAGATATCGATAGGAGACAGACTTTGGAACTCAGGAGAAGGATAATTGAAAGTGCTTCGAATTGCATGAAACTTGATAATCAATCGAAATCAAGACTTGAGGTAATCCTTAGAACTATATAAACAATGGTCGAATGATTTTTTTGTGATGAATCACCTATTGGCTTAAGATAATTGATTTTGGACTTGATTGGAAACATAAACATTGTTTTTGTGCTATTTATCATAGATAGTATATCATGAAACTAAAAAATAAAACGAATCAAGCCAAAATACTTTGTTTCTCTTCCAAAATCCGTATCTTATTCTTCATCCTCCTCGATTTTATTTTGCGCATTCAACATTACTCGTTGGCGACACAGATTATTCAACAATCTTGAGATACTCGGATATGAAAGCTCAATGATGAGAAATACTTATCAAGAAACAAAACATTAATTTATTAGCTTAGCTTGCTCTATATGTATCTATTTTTAATAGTGACTGAATGAATGATCTTGGTTCATCAAGTTTCACACTAAACAATGATACAAGCTTATCAAGTTGCATTTTCCTATTCTTTTGTGGATATCCAAAAGCAGATATTGAATTTGTGAGAGTAATTTGTATGCATAATGCTGTTTCTCGGATCAGTGATGGGAGAACAGATTTGGAAACAACAATTGGATCTCGGAGAGGACCAAACCATCCAACATCTTCTTTCCAAACAAGATTGACCCTAAAAAGACCAGACTTAAGTGGATATATCAAAATAAAGACCTGGCACTGTTCAGATGGGATTGCATTCAGATCATATTCTTCTCCCTTTTCGCACCAAACAATCATAACTGAATTGCTACTTATGAGATTTTGAATGGATTCAAATCCATTTGACGAAGGAATAAGTGGGGCAACATGAAACATAATTTCATTTTGTAAATCTGAATAGTACAAAGATGATTGAATTGATATATGAGCATTCCTAAACCCTCCACAATACCCAATATGTGATTCCATATCAATTGGCCATCCCAAGCAAAATAGAAATTCATGAAAATGAGGCGATGCATCTTTCATTGTTATGGATAGGATTTCTTTGCCTGATGAATGAGATATAGGAACATATATGATGGAAACTGATGTTTGGAACCGATTAGGCTCGGCTTGGATTTTCAAAAACTCCTGAGAAAAACCATTTCCTGGTGATACCCGTTTGATTGGAAATGGATAAGACTTTGGGACAAAACCACAGGCAGTCATTGAACCTGTTATAATATTATAGACTTTTGAAGAAGGTCTACTTAGAATGGGTACTTCTTTGGTCTCGGAGTTGATAGATTCTGTATATGAGTCTTTGATTCTGGAAACTTCTTTCGTCATAGTAGGATTTTCAGATACTCCAACTATCGGGTATTCTTTATGGTAAACTGTTTCAAAATTAGATACGATTGCATCAAACTTGGAACAAAACCCAGTCTGTGATGATGACCTGGTTAAAGTATCCGAAATTTCTAAAAAAGAAAACTCCAATTCTTGGTGGTTTGAATGGAATAAAGAGCTAACATCCTTAAAATGCCACTCAAATTGTCCTGGAATTATATTTGTTCTCAGTACATGTTCATCATTATTAGCTTGGCAATGAAGAAGGGCATTTGTTTGGGTAAAAAAAATAGATTCAACACACTTTTTCATTTCCGAAACAGATTTATTGCAGGGAAAATGAATAGATGATGGGAATGGGTAGGCTGATTGATAACAAGAAAGGGTATACAGAATTCTATTGATGTGAATAAAGAGATCAGCTGGAAACTCTGTGTAAGCATTCTGTTGAGACATAAGTTTTCCCAAAAAATGAATAAATGATTCATACTTATTTGTTCCATAGATCAATTTTGAAGAATATATAATCAAAAGCATTATATTATGTGATAATTGCATTATCCATTCAGCACTATCGTGTTGATTCGTGCTTATGATAATTTCTATCATTCCCTCAATATAGCTTTTATAATGATCAGAGCATAGTAATAATAATTTCTCGGAATATTGAAGCGATGATCGGCAAATTATTAACGATTCATATGATCTTGCCCTTGTTGCATCAACAATAAAGTTTAAAAATGTAGAAACAATGGTGGTATTTGGCTGATCAAAAGAAAGCTCGTCGGCGATGATTATTTGATAACAAGGAAGAAGAATGGACCAAGAAATATTATTCCCGCCAATTCTTCGATTACTTTTTGCTGCAAAATGATAATCGGAGATTAATCTTATGACTCTTTGTCGGAAATTTTCACTGTTTTTCATCAATAATTCAACAGAATTTTCACAAAACAGCATAGAATTCATTTCAATAAAACTGATAATTGATGGAGTGGAAATAATATGTGAAGGGTCTGACTTAAAATATGCTAAAGATGATAAAAATGTCATATGAGGTATGTTAATTTTCATAGTTTTCTCTTCTATTAATGAAAGAATTAAAGGGCAAAGAATTGAAGAATATGGAGATCCGTGCTCAATTGACCTAATTGAATGCAAAAAGGCTGTTTGTTTTAATTCAACAACATCACTAAGCATTGTTAAAATTAAAACTGTATACCATTGAATAACTCTTTCTTGGTTCAAGCAAGAATTCAAAATTAAACTATTAATAAGTCTTTCAAGTACAACAAATGACTTCTGCTTTAATGTGTTATCACTTAGAGAAACAACACCAAAAAATAATTCTTTTGATATTAAATCAAATAAAACTGCTGTATTAACTTGAACTTCTGATGGAACATATCTCAATTCTTCAAGAATCGAACAAAACATTAAAAAAGGAGTGAAAAGCCTTCTTTGCTCATCCATTTTTTTCTCTTCAACAAATCTACGTAGCAATCTTAAGAACTTGCAGATTGCATTCATTTTATTTGGGAATGTAGGAGGAGGAATAACAATCATATTGTATATTTGATAATTCTCTTTTAGGATATCCATTTCTATAGCGCCTTCAGGTTTGGGGCATTCATTTGGTTGGGAAACGATTTTTTCAATATTATCGGCTACCCAATCACACTTAGCATTCATCTTATTCCAGGTTCTTCTTTGTCTGTATTCTTTACATACTCGAACAATATTGTCTGTATCAATTCCAAGTATGTCACTGAACCCGTATATAGCGAGATATTGTGCATATCGTGTTGTTACAGCTGACATTAAATCACTACTACATATAATTTTCTTAATAGCATTTGAGAATATTTGCTCATCATAATTGGGACTGAGTGCAATGGGAAAAAGACTGATTAAAAAAAGTCCAACAACTGTTTTGTTTGTAGCAAACTTTTTAAATATATTGCTAATCTGCGTTACTGCTTCTTGAACGGGAAACAATTCCAAGAGGGAGATATAAAAAGAATAACAAAACTTATTGAAATCTTGCAACATTGGTTTTAATTGAGACACATCTGATGTCCTAATATTAGTAATCATTTGCACTGAAACTTGAGGAATCTCAAAAAATAAATCTGAACCAAAAGAATTGATGGTGCTAGCCATATTAGATGAACACAAAATTCGAGTTAAAATTGGCAATATAATTCTATGTTTCTGGAAATCACTATTCTCAATGAGATCCTTTAGAATAAAAAAGAAAAACTTAGTCATCTCTGGAGATTGAGCAATAGGCTCTAATGTGTTATTTGTTTGGCAAAACATTTCAAAGAAATTAAATATGAAATCTTGAAGAACAGGCTGAATTGCCCCCATAAATCCATATGGTTCAATGGGAATCTGAACAGAAATTGCGATTTTTCTAAATAGCACAGCAAGAACATTTTGAAACCAGATGCAACAACATTGTGGCCCCCTTTTCTCCCAGTTATTTATTAGAAAATTGTTGAACTGCATCAATGTCTGCTCAGCAGATTTAACTGTTCCAAAATCTTCAATCTGCTGTATTATGGGTTGAATTCCAGATTTATCACTTTCAAAAGCTAACTTTTCTTCATCGTTCCTGCAAAAACGAATAAATGGAATAACATAAGAAAAACTCAGCCCAAAAAACATTGCTCGCTCTCCATCAACAATCGAAAATATCTTAAAAAGCAGATTTGAAGCCTTTAGCCGATAATTTTCAGGAGAGTTGTGATGCAAAAGAATCATCATCACGGAATTGACATTTTTTATCACATCGTTGCTATAATTCTCGTTTTTCGAGCCAGAAACTATAATTTCCATGCTTTCCATCAATCCTTCAAGCTTCACATATTTTAGTTTCTTGAAAAAACCTTTCACAACAGGAACACTATACATCTTCAAATAATCCAAAGACGTCTTCCAAAATTCCCCAAATTTATCAGAACAGAACTTTTCAACACTAAATTTCTTGTCGTTTAATACAGTTTCAAAAATACCCTCGATAGGATGCGGCGCCATTGCTCAATTTGTGGGTTTATCTTTTGAAAAATTTGAGCCACGTGGCAAAAAAAATGTGGTTCATAATTGAATGGTCAACTGGTCGATTTGACTGGTGAAACCAACTTCGGGAGACACGTTTCGTTCCTTCTGCCAACGATTTTTTGAGAGGATGTAAAAAGACCTGTCGGGTTCTCTTTTTGTGTAAAGACCTTTTTTTTCTCGAGTACAGACACCCTGTTTGCCATTGCTTCTTTTTCTTGGGCTTGCTTTGATAATAGGATTTGTTTTAGGTGCTCTCTTTCGGCAAGGAGCTTTTCGATTTCTTGCTTGTTCCTTGTATGGAGCTCGGACAGTCCTTGTTGGTAATCGCTATTGAGGGTTATTTGTGCCTGTTCTGTTTCTTGCTTGGATAGCTGCTCGGCTTGGTCATGAATTTCCTGTGCCTTTGAGTACTGGCCCTGCCTTGCAAGATCTTTCTCCATTTTCCAGAGCTGCAGGAGTCTTCCTGATGGCTTTCTGTATTTTCTCATTGTTTTTTCATCCCACAGTGAATTGAATTTCTCAACTTTCTTCTGGTGGACGGATGAAAGATGCTCGATTTTCTCTTGCGTTTCTTTATCAAATAATTCAACTTCCTGGCTCCATCTGCGTGTTAGTCTCTATATAATCTAAACATACGTCTTTTCTTTTTCAAGTTTCTCTTGGAGAAATGCAGTATTCTCGTCATTTGAGCTACAATTCAGGTTTTTTCTTGATCCAATCAGACTCTCCGCTCGCTCCTTAAAGCAATTAAGCCTAGATGCTTCTTCATACTTCTGAACGATCGCGAGTTCCTTTGCATTATCCCTTAAATATGTGATAAACATATGCAATTCTTCGTTTGTATAACTTTCAATGCTATTCCCACTACTAAATGCATCTTTCATTTGTTGGCAGAGATCCTCATTGATTGGAAATGCCTTTTTTGACGGAGACGATTTTGTTGACGATTTGGTAGGCAAAGTCGATGAAAAACAGCAACTTTCTTCTCTGGACTTCAGTTTTGGCCTGTGATTCGGCTTTGTTAAATATGTATGGCATAAATTGGCTTGATTTTCGAAAACACCAATTAATGAGCCGTTATTTTTAACCTTTGTTGATGGTACAAGTAAGGAAAACCTTTTATCGGTAAGTTTGTTCGAAAAAATAATGTCTTCAGGTAGAGCTTTTCGTGTTCTATTGTTTGGAGTTCGCATAAAAAAGAATAAATCCTTTTATTCACACTATCTTATTAATAAAAATCGACTTTCATGAAGAATATAGCAATAACATTCCATATCTCAAGTATAGAAGGCATAAAAACACCAATGATGAGCCCGAAATGTACATATGATATACTTTTTGATTCAAGTGTTGCATAGCAGAGTATGCAGGTCCCAATGAAATGGTGCACACCGAGAATGAATAAAATGTGTGGCCTTGTTGTCGATAAACCTGCAATAATGCATATGAACAAAAATGCAAGAAACACGTTTGAAACATACCCCCAGTAATACACATTACTAATTTCGCTCGAAATCATTGGGGTCCCATCTGTAACAGCCTTAATTGTGGTCAAAAATCGATTTTTGACACTTTCAGGAAGATACGGAGAAAATGTAGTATTCCCCGAATTTGATTGAAACCAATTCTGAACAAAATTGCTTCTGGTCAATAAAATAACATTTGCAACTATATAAAGCGAGCAAAAAGATAAAATTCGATATGGAAACACAGCCCTGGCAATAGATATCATTGATTGTTTGAATTAGTTTGTTTGAATAAATAAACGGAAAACGATAAAATTTTATTGAAAATGTACTTTGAATTCCTTTTTGGGGAATACCTTATTAGCAAAGGATCCTATACGAGATACTCTTTCTATCACTAATTCTAATATAGGTCCAAATGTATTGTGGTTTTTTGATGCAGTTTCTTGTATAAACATCCCGATTTTGCTCCAAATTCGGGAATGATAATCATTGCATGCATAACCATAAACAATATTGAAGGCAAAATACAAGATGAAGGTGATGAGAGAGTAGAAAGAATGGCGTGTAAACACTTTAATCATGAATATAAACCCAATAAAAATCTCTAGTATTGCAGAAAAATACAATGAAAATGGATGAGTAAACACTTGTTTCACAGGATCAATTACAGATCTCAAAGAAGGGGGTGTAACAAAACTTGCAAACATCAAAGCATCACATCCAGTCAAAAGTATGTAGTTTATCACATATAAAAGAGGAAGTCGCTCAGAAACAAACATAAACAGAGAAAACACAACCATATGAATATCATGAGACATTATTAATCTCTGGCTAAAACCTGCTTCAACAATAAACTTCGGGAAAACAGATTTGATGGATCTAAAAATGTGATACAATACAGTAGATGAAAAAAACGCAATAAATGAAAAAAAGTGTTTTTCTCGAATCATCAAACCAATCGATAATAAGATCGAACTCAAAAATGATAATATGGAAAATGCCCCAATGAACCTGGAAACATATCGATCATTTGCTGATTCAAGGGAATGATAGACATTGTCCTCCATAAAAGTGTCAATCTAGTCCAGTCTGAATATGGATTGTTTAACATCATGAAGAATTAATACTAGATAGTTATAATTCTTTGATTATGTAATGAATGAAGATAGTAGATAGTTTGTATTAACAGGATCACATTGCAGATCGGCTTGGGATGCATTATGAATTTAAGTTTTAACCTTAGGCAGAATAAATTTGTAATTTGGCAATGGGATACAAGTGATTTTCGTTCATAATATGAAAGAAATATTTGATTTATATTCAGTAATTGATTAAAATGAAGAAATAGGAGACTTTTTTTGAGTAAAAGTTGGCTTTTTTTTTGTTGATGCCAGAAGTTGTGTTTCAGTGTCAGGATAAAACAAAACACGTTGAAAAGAGCGTCTTGTTGTCTTTAAAGAGATTTAGAGATGATTATTTTACAAAAGATCAGATTGTTTTGGGTGATTCTTGTGATTTTGATGTTTTTTGTCATTTCATTGATTTTCTTGTGTCAGGATGTATTCCTAGTGATAGAAATGATCAGATTGGAGTAATTAATCTGTTGAGAGAATGGGAATCACATTTTGGAATTGTTGATAGTTTTCGTTTTCGTCTTTGTTGTCAAGAGAAAGATGGAATTGTTGTTTATAATGGAGACAATTATGAAGTGAATCTTGGATGTTTGTTGTTTCATAGTGGAGTTTTTCGGGAATTCTACCAGAATAGTTGTGGAATGGTTTTTAACTTTGATTCATCATATTCTAGAGAATCATTTGAAGTGTTTCTAGATCTGATTCATAATAGAATCAGTTATGCAAGT
>Ga0074193_1001789_pt1 | contig 23231 bp, 20 predicted proteins | sample EPASupsiteHSE605_FD_64523 | JGI IMG/M metagenome (GOLD analysis project Ga0074193, IMG submission 64523) | Bioremediated contaminated groundwater from EPA Superfund site, New Mexico - Sample HSE6-05 | ecosystem: Environmental > Aquatic > Deep subsurface > Groundwater > Contaminated ... | reverse complement strand
TTCCACCTCACGATGGACACCCTTGCCGTTCGGCTAGCACTTCCTACTACCAAGCGTGCAGCGGACTCTCACCGCCGAGTTGTTGCCCATGCCGGGCGCACTTAAGAAAAGGACTGTCAACATGCTGTTAACAGTCCTTTTCGATTTTTATTCTTTGCATCAAACATTACTGTTCCATTTGTTTGGCTAAAAAGCCCGCTGCAGTTTCAGCAAGTTTGATTTCCAAATCTCCCATCTTGATGTTCGGTTCTTTGGACATGAGTACGACTACCCCAATGGGATCACCTTCAGCAATAATCGGTGCAATGACCTGATTTGTTGCTTTGACTTTTTCCTCTCCTTCTGTTTCTTTCAAAACAGAAGATTCTCCCGTATTGTAAATGGTTCTCCTTTCTTCCATGGCCTGCTCGGCTACAGCGCCAAGAGATTTGTTTAGGTAGTCTTTCTTGGAAGCCCCTGACACCGCGATGATGACATCTCTATCTCCGATACAGGCAATGTGTCCTGTTGATTCAAATAAAGAATCCGCATATTCTTTGGCGAAGTCTCCCAACTCACCAATGGGCGAATACTTCTTTAGTATCACTTCCCCTTCTCTGTCCACAAAAATCTCCAGTGGATCTCCTTCTCTTATCCGTAAAGTCCGCCGGATTTCCTTGGGAATAACTACTCGGCCAAGATCATCTATTCTTCTGACAATTCCGGTTGCTTTCATTAAGTCCTCCCTCCTTTTTCCAAAGCGACTAATTCAATCTTAGTATATATCTTGAACTGCTTTATTATTCATATTTTTCCATACACGCAAAAAAGAATAATCCGGGATGACCGATCTGTCTTGTGCTAAAATATTCTTGGTCTGTTGCAGACTTACGAATAAATAAATAGAGGAGTAACAAAAACTGAAGTTTTGTTACTCCCCCTTATGGTTTGATCAGATTAAACAATCCTATTGCTTATTTAGCAGTTGTATCTGCCGGTTTTAATTCTTCGGCGTATTCGACTTCAGTTGCTTGTCTGAGTTCAGAATAGTAGCTTTGTACTTTTAGATTTTTGGCATTTGCCAAAGCAGCTTCCTGAACGCTTGTTTTAACCTTTTCAAAGTCAGGCACAACAGCTTCTTTATGGTCTTCAACCAGAATGACATGGTAGCCATATTTCGTCTTGACCGGTTTTTCCGAAATGGTTCCTACCTCCTGACTGAAAGCAGCCTCTTCAAATTCAGTCACCATTTCTCCGTGGGAAAAATAACCGAGATCCCCGCCTGAATCCTTACTGCCGGTGTCTGTAGAATATTCCTTGGCCAGTTCGGGAAAATCTTTACCAGCCTTATACTCCTGGATTACTTTATTGGCTTCCGCTTCAGTCGCAACCAAAACGTGGCTGGCCTTGACCTGTTCATCCTGTCCGCCAAAATCGGAGTAATGCGATTCAAAATACTGCTGGACTTCCTGATCCGAAACTGTCACATCTTTACCAACGTAATACGAAAAAGCATAAAAATTGGCCACTTCTTCTTCTGTCATCGCCTGTTCTTTCAGAAAACTTGCGTAATCCTGATTGGTCAGCGTACTTTTGAGCTCATCTATTTTCTTTGTAACTTCTGGATTGGTTGTATCCCATTTATTCTTCTCAACTTCCTGTCGAATTAATTCTGTCATAATAATATTTTCGAGAACGGAACTCTTGATGCTTTCCAGACTGGCCTTGCCCTCATCCGTGCTAAAGTCCATACCCTGCTTCTCATAATAGGTTTTGCTGGCATTTAACTTTTCTTCATAAGTCGTCATGGGGATACTTTGCTTATTCACTTTAACTGCAAATTCCTGTTTGGCGCAGCCATTGAGCATAAGCAGCGAAGCAAGCAGCATGATGATCATTGTTATTGTTATTTTTTTCATTAATCCCTATCTCCCTTTCGCTCGGATGAAGTCATTATACCAAGTTACGATTTATTAAGCAATTTAAACTGTACCGGATACGGTCCTGGCAGCTGCTGCCGGATGCATCACATATTCCTCCAAAATATCAAATAATTTAAATATGGCTTTAAAGATATCTTCTATACTCGAAACCCTAAGCCGCAGATTCAATTCAAGATTACCTTGTTCCCCAGCTGCAAATGACAACGGGTAAGGAAATTTTGCGGTAATACTCATCAGCTGTTCTCCTGATATTCCGGGATCAGCGGCAAACCGCAGGGAGATATTCTGTTTATGCTGAGCAACCTGTTCGAGACCCAGTTGTTTGGCTTTCATTCTTATCCTGATAATTTTAGACAGGTTTTCAACTTCATCGGGCGGGTTTCCAAATCTGTCCACCAGTTCATCCAGAAAGTCACTTAAGTGTTCTTCACTAGAAATGCCGAGCATTCTCTGGTAAAGCGTAGCCTTAATCTGCTTATCCACGATATATTCATCAGGAAGGAGCGCCTTGACCTGAATATCTATGACTGGCTCAGCGACTTCTTCCACTGTTTCACCACGTAATTGCTGAACTGCCTCTTTCAGCATCTTAACATAAAGGCTGAAGCCAATGCTTGCAAGATGCCCATGCTGCTCCCCCCCGATAAAATTGCCTGCTCCTCTTATTTCCAAATCACGCATGGCAATCTTGAAACCGGAACCAAATTCAGTGAATTCCCTGATTGTAGTCAGCCTCTTTTCTGCTTCTTCTGTCAGAATTTTTTGCGGTTGGTATAAAAAGTAGGCATACGCTTTCCGGTTTGACCGGCCTACCCTGCCCCTGAGCTGATAAAGCTGGCTCAGGCCAAATTTGTCCGCTCCATCGACAATAAGTGTATTGACGTTCGGCATATCCAAACCTGTTTCGATGATGGTAGTGCAAATTAGAATATCTTTCTCTTTTTCCAAAAAGGAAATCATTTCTTTCTCGAGCTGGGTTTCGCTCATCTGCCCATGCACAACCCCACAACGGGCTTCCGGGATAATCAAATTCAGCAGTCTGACCACTCTATCCAGTGTCTCAACCCGGTTATGGACAAAAAACACCTGGCCCCCTCTGTATAATTCTCTGCGTATTGCATCTCTTACCAGATCCGCATTAAATTCGGCAACAAATGTCTGAACAGGGAACCTATCTTCCGGAGGCGTCATGATAACGCTCATATCTCTTAAGCCAACTAGAGACATATGCAGGGTTCTGGGAATCGGCGTAGCTGAAAGGGTTAAAACATCCACATTGGTCTTCAGGGTTTTGATCTTCTCTTTGTGAGCAACACCAAAACGCTGCTCTTCATCGACAACAAGCAGACCCAGGTCCTTGAAGCTAACCCCTTCCGATAGGAGACGGTGGGTACCGACCACGATATCAAGCGATCCGTCCTTCAGACTCTGAATGATCTGCTTCTGTTCCTTGGCTGTGCGAAAACGGCTTAGCATTTCGATTTTTACAGGATAATCCATAAAGCGTTCTCTAAACGTATTATAATGCTGCTGGGCGAGGATGGTCGTCGGTACCATGACTGCAACCTGCTTGCCGCTGATTACCGCCTTAAATGCGGCTCTCAGAGCAACTTCAGTTTTACCGTACCCCACATCCCCGCAAAGAAGCCGGTCCATCGGCCGGGACTTCATCATATCTTTCTTGACTTCCATAATACTCTGCAGCTGGTCTGGTGTTTCTTCATATGGAAAGCGGTCTTCAAACTCTTTCTGCCAGTAGCTGTCTTCCGGATAAGCAAATCCCACAGCCCCTTCCCTTTTCGCATAAAGCTCAAGCAAATTGATGGCCATCTCTTTAACTGCGCTCTGTGCCCTGGCTTTCGCCTTGTTCCATTCATTGCCGTTCAGTTTGTTCAGCTTGGGCGTGCTCGATTCTTCTGCCCCAAGGTATTTCTGCAGCAGCTGCAGCTGATCAAGCGGTACATACAGCTTATCTTCACCAGCATAACGAATCGCAAAATAGTCCTTCTCAATACCGTCGACCTCAATGGTTTCAATTCCGGTAAACTTGCCGATTCCATGGTAAAAGTGCACAACGTAATCACCTGGTTTAAGGTCGCTGAAAGAAAGAATATCTGTTTCTTTTGGGCTTTTTTTTGGTTTTGCCTGGTGTTTTCGTTCTCTTCGGTATATTTCCGATTCTGAAAAAATAACCATTTTGCTTACAGGCAGTTCAAAGCCTTGGTTGATCGAAAGCGGATAAATATAAACGCCGCCCTGGTTGATCGGATCTTCTATCCTGACCAGACTGGCATTAATGCTTCTGTCCTTTAACCCTTGCCCAAGCCGCTGAGATTGTTCCTCGTTCCCTGCAAAAAGTGCAATCACGTATCCGATGGACTTCCACCGCTGAATCTCTTCCACCAGGATTGAAGTCTTACCATACCCGGCTAAAGGGCGGGCAATGATGTTCGTCACTCTTTTAGGGTCAAACCCGGGTATTTCCCGTAATAAATTCGACAGGCCCAGCAAAGGACGCTTTCCGCTAGCGAGCAAATCTTCGAAGCTGATAAATAAATGATCGGGATTAACAAACTCTTCTCCCTTTTCTAGGTTGTCCGTAAATTCAGTAAGACGCTGATTGGACTGAAAATCCAGCTGCTCCTTAAGCCGGAGCGGTTCATCGAGAAATACAAGACAATCCTGATCGAGCCATTCAAAGAAAGGAACATACTCTTCGGACAGCAGACTGAGGTAAGGATAAATGCTTTCATCAAGAATTCCCGTGTTCAGCCGGTTTTCAAGATATTCTACTTTTTTATGAAGTCTCTTAACAGCTTCTACCCGATCCAGCCGCTGTAAACAACCGACGGCTTTGCGGGCTCTGGCTTTGATTTCCCCTTTCAGATCCTGCTGCCTTTTGGTATCGATAACATACTCCTGAACAGGAACAATAAGGACCTCAGAAATACCTTCCAGCGATTTTTGGGTCTCCAAATCAAATACCCGGATAGAATCTACTTCCTCATCAAAAAATTCTATCCTGACAGGATCTCTGTCATGTGGTGCAATATCGAGAATCCCGCCGCGCAAAGCAAACTGGCCTCTGCCCTCAATGGTTTCTTCACGTTCACAGCCGGCCTCTACCAATAAGCGCATAAGGTCAGAAACTGCATACTGTTCCCCGACCTTAAAAAGGATACAATGTATCAGCCACTTTTCCGGGCGAATTAGTTTCTTCATGATCGCCTGGACGGGCGCAACGACAATTGTTTCGCTGTCTGTTTCCCGGTTGAATGGGAGCAGGGTGCTCAGGACCCGGATTCTCTCTGCCGTAATTTCGTGACTTCTGCGGAAAACTTCAAACGGAAGCCACTCTGATGTCGGGAAAAGCATAATATTTTTTCCCGGAAGCCATGCCTCCAGATCTCTTGCCCATTTTTGGGCTTGTTCATCTGTATAGGTGATGATCAGAGCCTGCTGCTTCAGCAAGGAGACCTGGGCTGCAAACGCAGCTTTTTCGCTGCCGGTTATTTGGTAAATCATTTGTGGGGACTCTTTTCTGCTTAAGGCAGCGCTTATTTCCCCAATATCCAAACCTTTGTACAAAAAATCATTAATCGTAGGCATCTGCTGCCCTCCTGCAAAAAGTGGCTCATTCCTTATCATATCTCTGGTCAGGATAGAAAATACCTGTTTTCCGAGTATTCGGGTTGAGCAAACCATATTTACTGATAGTACGTCACTCCGCTGATATCCAGTTCCCTCATGCATTTTGAGCAAAGTGTATAGGCAACATTGCCTTTAATTTCAACAGAAAAATCCATCCTGAGTGGCCTGGTGTCATCCATCTCCAGTTCACCAACGATGGTATCACAGCAACGGCATATTTTCAGCATATACATAGGATAAAACACCTCCTGAGTAATATGCTTGCCTATCCAATCCAAGGTTATACGCTTCAGCTTTATTTAAAGTGACTGTTTTTCCTGGTTAAATAGATTCATGGCCTCATCCCCGCGGCCCTCTATCCATAATCCCACGGCGCGCTGTGCCCTGTCCAGAGTACCATCCAACACTGCTTTTTCCTCTTTGGCAAACGTTGAGAGTACATGGTTAACCACATCAAATTCTGCCTTTGGTCTTCCAACGCCGATTTTAAGACGCCAGAAATCCTGTGACCCCAATTCCGCAATGATGGATTTCAATCCGTTGTGTCCCCCGGCACTCCCTTTGGCCCTTAATCGTATCCTGCCGAGGGGGAGATCCATATCATCATGGACCACCAATATATTCTGCGTATTTATTTTATAATAACTTATCAGTTCCCCAACGGCTAAACCGCTTAGATTCATATAGGTAATTGGCTTCAGAAAGAATATCCGCTCATCTTTGTTTCTCATTTCAGCCACTTTGCCGCGAAAATCATTACGGAAAGACAGTCCTTCCTGAGCAGCAATTCTGTCCAATAGCATGAACCCTGCATTATGTTTTGTCTCGCTATATTTAACTCCCGGATTCCCGAGACCGATTACAGCCCTCATAAATTCTCCTTATCGGCATATCGTTTAAGTCCTAAGCATAAATTGAATAGACAGAACAGCATCAATCAAGGATTAATTTTAATATAGATTATTTTTTTGAAAACTTGGCTGGCGCCAAGCTTTGGCGGTAGCCTTAGTTGCACTTAGATCTATCGGAAAGCTGTTAGCATTTTCCTGATAGACTTAAAAAAGGAGGGGATCCTATGCTGCCCAGTAAAAAAATTTTATCCCTGCCGATTATTTCTCTCAAAGAAGGCCAACAAATCGGGTTTGTGCGTAATATCGTCATTGACCCGAAAGCCAAAGCTGTCGCCGCATTGATGGTCGACCCCAAGGGGTTCTTCAAAGAACAGCGTATTATTCCTTATAACAGGGTTGTCAGCATTGGTGAAAACGTCATCACCGTCAGCACTGAGAATCAAGCGGAAAAAGCGACAAATTTACCTGATATTTTAGAGCTTCTCAAAGAAAAAGCCGCAATCATTGGAACCAAAGTCATTACTGCCAGCGGCAAAACCCTCGGTATCATTGAAGAGTTCTATATCGATACCGAAAATGGCATGATATCAAGTCTCGATATCTCCGGAGGTAAAATAGAGGGTCTTTTCAAAGGAAAAGCCAGCCTAAAAGCCGACGATATTCTTACCATCGGTTCCGATGTCGTCGTGGTGGTTAAAGGCTGTGAAGAACGACTTGAACTTTTTACGAAAGGCATCAATGATAATGTCAAATCTATGATTCAGATTGCTTCCCGAAAGGCAAGCCGAAAAAGTCAGGATCTGAACAGATTCTGGAAAAAAAACAAGGACGCTGAAACAAACGAAGATTTCCCGAATGATACAGACAAGCCAATTCAACCTGTCTCAGCAGAAATCAGCACGTCTGTTACGGATAATTTCTGCGAGGGGCAGAATGAAGAAGCCACCAATGCAGACAAGGATCCCAAAGACGGCCTTATCTGAGCGCTCTGAAGAACTAACTGAATAATTTACTGACGGATAAATCCTCATGGATTCTAACGATAGCTTCTCCCAATAAAGGAGCAACAGAAAGCACTTTAATCTTATCAATCTTCTTTTCCGGGGTTAAAGGAATGGTATTTGTTACGACAAATTCTTTAATAACGGATTTTTCGAGAATGCCGATAGCAGGGCCAGATAATACCGGGTGCGTACAGCAGGCATAGACCTCTTTGGCTCCTTTTTCCATCAGCACAGCTGCAGCCTGGGTAATCGTACCGCCGGTATCTGTGATATCGTCAATAAGTACTGCTATTTTTCCCTGTAGGTCACCGATGACATGCATTATTTTTGATACATTCGGTTCAGGCCGGCGTTTATCCACAATCGCGAGCGATGCCCCGATTCGTTCCGCAAAATTCCTGGCCCTGCCGACGCCTCCGATATCAGGCGATACAACGCAAATATCTTCGAGTTTCTTCTCCATAAAATATTCCGCGAGGATCGGTACTCCGGGGAGATGATCAACTGGAATGTCGAAAAATCCCTGAATTGCAGGTGCATGAAGATCCATAGCCACCAGACGATCCGCTCCAGCAGTCGTTATAAGATTGGCCATGAGTTTCGCCGTAATCGGTTCCCTGGCCTTTGTCTTCCTTTCCTGTCTGGCATAGCCGTAATAGGGGACCACTGCCGTAATCCGATAGGCTGACGCTCTCCGCAAGGCATCAATAAGGATTAACAGTTCCATAATACTATCGTTGGTTGGCGCGCAGGTCGGCTGAACAACAAACACATCGGCACCCCTTACGCTTTCATCAATTCCGATGTTGATTTCGCCGTCCATAAATGTTTTGACATTGGCAACCCCCATGGAAATGCCAAGATAATCGGCAATCTCCTGCGCGAGTTCCCTATTTGCGTTTCCGCAAAAAATTTTAAGTTCTTTCGTAGCCATAATTTTCCCCCTACTTTTTCTTGGCCAAGTGCCAATTTTCAATAATTCGCTGTTGTGATCTTTCGATCGCCAGAGCCTGATCAGGAACATCTTTCGTAATTGTTGACCCGGCGCCGATGACTGCTTCTTTGCCGATAGATACCGGAGCAACAAAGTTTGTATTGCTGCCGACAAAAACACGGTCTTCAATAATGGTCTGATGCTTATTCTCGCCATCATAGTTGCAGGTAATCGTTCCTGCACCTATGTTCACATTTTTGCCCAACCTGGAATCGCCAATATAGCTCAGGTGAGGGACTTTGGTTCCCTCTTCAATGATGCTGTTTTTAATTTCTACGAAATCGCCAACTTTAACCTCTTTACCCAAAACTGTTCCGGGTCTTAGGTAAGCATACGGTCCCACAAGGCAATTCTCTCCGATCACCGCGTCTCGCGCAACAGAGTGTTCGATCTGACATCCCTTCTGACAAACACAGTTGATCAGTGTTGTCGAGGGGCCAATGTTCGCGCCTTCTTCAATCCTGGTATTTCCTTTAATCATTGTAAAAGGATTAAGGATGACGTCCTTCCTAAGAACAACTTCCGCATCTATAAAAACCGATGGAGGATTGATGATCGTTACTCCCTCCATCATCCAGTATTTTCTGATCCGATCATACAAGATATCCTCAGCTTCAGCCAGCTGAACCCGATTATTAATGCCTAAAGCTTCTGACGGGTCGTCCGTACAAAAGATCTCAATTTTTTGACCGGACGAAAGTAGGATATCAAAGACATCAGTGAGATAATACTCGCCCTGGGCATTTTTAGGCGTAATCTTCTGAAGCGCAAATTTTAAGGCTGCTCCGTTGAAACAATAGGTGCCTGTATTGATCTCCTTAATCCCTTTTTGCAAAGCATCTGCATCTTTTTCTTCAATAATGCCTTGAAAAACATTGTCCTCTTTCAATATCCTTCCATAACCGGAAGGATTCTCCATGATTGCCGTGAGTACTGTAGCTGAAGAGCCCGTCTTTTGGTGAATCTCCATTAATGACTGAAGCGTATGCCCGGCTAAAAGCGGCTGATCCCCGCTTAAGACCAGAATGCTACTGTCTTCATCGATCAATGGCAATACCTGCATCACGGCGTGACCTGTGCCCAATTGTTCTTCCTGAACAACCACCCTGGTTCGTTCCCCAAGGTGTTCCGACAACATTTCGCGGCCATGACCGACAATCGTAATAACATCATTAATTCCCGGTTTTGCAACCTTCTCCAGAACGTGGTCGATCAGCGGACGGCCAGCCAAAGTGTGCATCACTTTTGGTAATTCCGATTTCATACGGGTACCTTTTCCCGCAGCCAAAATGACTGCTGTAAAATGAGACATTTCCTTATTTACCCTCCAAAGTGATCAAGTACCTTATCAACCTTAAAATATCCTATGATGGATGAGCAGATACTCGCATAGTTGTACTTCATTATTATAACGAATTATTGCCAAGAATAAAAAGAAATTACAGATATTTTTTTGTATTCCGCCTATATTATTGCAGATTTATTTAATATGATAAAAAAGAGACCTCTCAAATGATGGTCTCTCCTCAGCTGAATCAAATATTATTCAATGCCCTTTCCGTATTCTTCCAGTACCTTAGTCTGGATTTTTTCTCTTGCCGCAGATGAAATCGGGTGGGCAATATCGCGAAAATCGCCTTCCGGGGTCTTTCGACTGGGCATCGCCACAAATAAACCATTCGTCCCTTCAACCACTTTTACATCGTGAACAACAAATTCGTTGTCAAATGTAACCGATACGACTGCTTTCATCTTGCCTTCGGCATTTACCTTTCGGACTCTGACGTCAGTAATCTCCATGCTGAGAATCACCACCCTTCTCTTTCGCCTCCAGAAAAATCTTCTTTTTTTATTCTCTATTTGGCAAAAAACTCCTTCTTTTTAACAAAAAAAATTTCCAATTCAAAATATTCTACATCATTTTTGGGTCATTTGCCTTGACAAACGTCCTGCCTTTTGAAGAATCGATTTCCAGCTGCAGAAGAGCAAGGTAGTCTTCGACTAGCCTTGAGTTATTCCAGAGTGTGTCTTCCATCAAAATGCCAAGGCCTACGACTTTGGCATCAAATTCCTGCATAAGGTCGATCAGCCCTTTGGCTGTGCCCCCGGCTTTAATGAAATCATCAATGATCAGTACTTTTTTCCCGGTACCCAAAGCCTTGCGGGTTAAAGACATGGTCTGAATTCTTTTGGAGGAACCGGATATGTAATTGATACTAACCGAAGAACCTTCCGTCACTTTATTGCCATGCTGCACCACAACAGCAGGTACACCCAGCGCATCAGCAGTCATCAGGGCCAACGGAATCCCTTTTGTTTCAATCGTTATCACGGCTTCAGGACTTCTTTTCCGAAAAACGCTCGCAAAAATAAGCCCTAATTTCCTGGCAATGATAGGATTATAGAGAATATCAGACATATAAAGAAATCCGCCAGGAAGCGTTCTGTCGCCCGCATTTAAATTTCCGGCAAGAGATGTCAGGAAGTTTTTTGCTTCTTCTCTGCCGATTCCGGGCAAATACTTGACACCTCCGGCCGCCCCTGAAATTGTATCCAAATTGCCCTTGTCCGTGAGCGTTAAACTTTCTTTAATCGCGACCAGGTCTTCACTGATGGTCGATCTCGCAGTATCAAAACGGTCGGCAAAAAAACCCAAAGTCAAAAGCTCATTCGGGTGGGAAATCAGGATTTCTGTTAACGCAATCATTCTTTCAATTCTTTTCATGCAATCATCTCTTTTATTTCATCTCATAAAACATTATGCAGGAACTGTTATTCGCTTTTGCGGCTCGATGACATGCCCCTTAAAGCTTCAAACATGACATTCCCGGCATTTTCAATATGCGCCGCTGCAAGCTTTTGCGCTTCTTCCACATCATGCCTTGCCACAGCATCAATGATCGCCCGGTGTTCCTGAATCGTATTCTTAACCCTTCCCGGAACTGCCAAAGATGTTGTCCGGAACCGCTGTGTCTGCTCTTTCAGGTTCGCAAGAATTTGAATCAGCCTTTCATTCCGGCTTGCCTTATACAAAAGAGCGTGGAAGTCTATATCGGACTGGACAATAACATCCAGAGAATCAGGCATTTTTTCATAATATAAAATCCGCTCCATCTCGTCAATCTCTTCTTCTGTAATCTTCTCGGCGGCGAGTCCTGCTGCCAGTCCTTCCAGGGCTGCGCGGATTTCAAATACGTCTTTAACATCCTTATGAGAGACCCCTGCCACATAAGCGCCCCTTCGCGGAACCATGACCACAAAGCCCTCCAGTTCAAGTTTGCGGATCGCTTCTCTTACAGGTGTACGGCTTACGCCCATTTCTTCTGCCAGCTGGATTTCCATCAAGCGTTCTCCCGGCTCCAGGACTCCACTAACGATAGCCTCCCGTAGAGCCTCAAGCACAATTTCCCTCAGAGGTTTATAACTATCAAGTTTTACCGGTACTAAACGTCTTTCCACCAAAAATCACTCCTTTTCTCCAGATTTAATAATTCGAGAACCGATCGTTTTTACTAACCAGGTTTGATGATAACCCTTCTCAGCCAGAACCTTGCGCATCTTTTCTCCCTGACTATGATCCTTTACGACTCCGAACAGTGTAGACCCGCTTCCGGACATCAGAGCTCCAAGGCAGCCTCCTTCCAGCAGCCACCGTTTTAAGACAGAAATCTCAGGGACAAGATCAAAAACAACATTCTCCAGATCATTGGAAAGCATTCTGCCAATCATATCGATCCTGGCAGCACTTAGAACACTCACCCATTTTTTTTGATTTAGCCTCGAAAATTCAGCGCGTTTATCAAACAATCGATATGCATCTGCAGTGCTTACTCCCTGTTCCGGTTTAACCAGGATGATATCCATCTCAGGTGCCCGAGGAAGTTCTTTGAGCTCAGAACCGGTCCCTTCCCCCCATGCTGTTCCTCCAAGCAGACAAAATGCCGTATCCGAACCACACTGTTTAGCCAGTCCCACTAAATGTTCATAAGAGAAAGGATTTGACAGTAGCCTGTTCAGTCCTATAAGGACAGCTGCAGCATCACTGCTTCCCCCGGCAAGCCCCGCCTGCAACGGAATATGCTTTTCGATCTTAACCTCAGCTCCGGGAGTTACACCTGATGTCCTGGCCTTATATTCATCCAGAAAAAGCCCGGCAGCCTGATAAGCGAGATTTTTTTCGCCGCTTAATTCGCCGCAAAGGCAAGATATCCCGTCACCTTGAAGTGTGATTTCAACCCGGTCAAATAGAGACACAGATTGGAAGACCGTTTCAAGACTATGATATCCGTCAGTCCTGATATCATTGACAGCCAGCGCGAGGTTTATCTTGGCCGGTGCCAAAACAACCACAGAATTTTCTTTCATATTTACCAAGTTCTTTTACCTTTGATACGATAGAATTATTTTCCTAATATTATAGCGTATTACACCCTCATCCTGCCAGAAAAATATTCTAATCCGCTAAATTTCTTATTTCCGGCAGGATTAAATTGAGGTGGTCATTAATGATTTTTCTTAACGGCTCTGCTTTTTCATAAAAGATCACAACAATATCTCCTTCTCTGGCTTTTGCCAGAGCTTCGCGCAGTGCTTCCTCTTCCTTAAGAATGATCTTCATTGAACTTGCCTTTTTCCCTTCACTTAAAGCCTCTTCATAGATCATATGCGCAATTTCTCCTGATTTTCTGCCTCGCAGATCTGCATCTTCCTTAATATACAGCAGATCAAATCCTGCGGCGGCTTCCCTGGCAAATTGTTTTACTGTGGCGTCGCTTCTGTCACCGGGCAAGCCGATACACCCTACAATCCTCTTGTGCCCAATCATCTGAAGTGTTTGGACAACCTCTTTAATACCGGCGGGGTTATGACCGTAATCCAGAACTACCTTAAAGCCATCCATTTCATAATATTCAAGCCTTCCCTGATTATCTTCAGGATTTTGCCCGAAGCCGCTTACCGCCCTCCTGATTTGCGGAGCATTATATCCCAACGCATAGCAAGCTGCAACAGCTGCCAGGACATTTTGAACATTATGCCTCGCTTTTCCTCCCCAGGTAATCGGGATTTTGTTCAGGTTACAAACAGTTGAGCCGCAGGTCCCCTGATAAATCCATATCTTCTTCTGATCTGCGACCACGGCAACCCCTCCAAACGCCAGGTGTTTACAGATTCTTCTGTTCTGGATTTCGGTACTAAAGTAAATAACATGTCCACTGGTTTTTTGGTCCAGGTTCACAACCTGAGGATCATCCGCATTCAGAATGGCAAAACCATGCTTTTGTACTCTTTCAGCAACCAGACTCTTCACCTTGCTCAAATCCTCAATATTGTCAATACCGTATTGACCGAGATGATCCTCAGAAATATTTGTGATAATCGCGACATCCGCATAATCATAACCGAGACCTGCCCGTAAAATCCCCCCTCTGGCTGTTTCCAGGACTGCAACTTGGACATCGGGGTGTCTCAGGACAGTCCGGGCGCTGGCAGGTCCGCTGTGGTCACCCTTGCTGAGCAGTCTGTCATTAATATAGATTCCTTCCGTGGATGTCATCCCTACAGTTAACTGCTGTTTCCGGAGCATCTTACTTAAAAGACGGACGACAGTTGTCTTGCCATTGGTTCCTGTCACCGAGACAATAGGGATTCTGCCGTTTCCATGCGGAAGGAGCATATTGACAATATCCCTGCCGATATTCCTGCTTTGGCCGGCACTGGGCAGCAAATGCATTCTTAAACCCGGAGCTGCATTGACCTCAATAATTCTGCCATCCTGCTCCCGGTAAGAATGCCTGATATCTCCCAGAATAAAGTCTATCCCGGCAATATCAAGTCCCAGTACGCTTGCTGCGTAAACAGCCAGCTCAGCATTATCCCTGTGCACCAAATCCGTCACGTCCACTGCCGTTGATCCGGTACTGAGGTTCGCACTTTGCCGAAGTACGACTTTTTCTCCAAGATGCGGAACAGATTTCAGCGAAAATCCCTGCCGGCTGAGATCCAAAATAAGAATGGGATCAACCGCGATTTTTGATAAATACTTTTCATGCCCCGTTCCCCTTAGCGGATTGTTATTTTCCTGTTCGATCAGTTCTTCAATGCTCGATTTGCCGTTTCCGGCAACCATCGGGGGTCTTCTCCTAGCCGCCGCCACCAATTTGCCCCCAATAACAAGAAGCCGGTAGTTGTTTCCTTTGATGTATTCTTCGATAATCACCTTTGTGCTGTAGACCTGCGCCAGGCGGCAGGCTTTAACGATCTCACTTTCCTTCGTTAAATTGAGAGATACACCTTTCCCTTGATTGCCCAGACATGGCTTTATAACCACACTGCTGTCAAATTGTCGGAACAGCTTCAAAATCTCCTCTTCCGAAGAAGCAATCTTTCCGCTCGGAACCGGTATGGCAGACTCACTGAGTATTAGCCGCGTAAGCTGTTTGTCTGCTGCAATATCTGTTCCGATGCAGCTCGTTCCACTTGTCATCGCCGCCTGTATTCTTTTTTGCAGACGGCCATAGCCAAGCTGATAAAGATTTCCATCCCCGAGCTTATCGTAAGGAATACCTCTGTCAAGGCAAGCCTGAAGAATGGCTTGCGTGGACGGCCCGGGCATATACGCTGAGCGAAGTTTTTTTAATTGAGCGACCAACGGCTCAGCATTCGGCTCTTCCCCATAGCGCAGCTGGTTGAGAAAACCGGCTGCAGCATAAAGTGCCTCAATCGCTGCTTCCTTGCATTCATATTCATAGATCACTTCATATTCTTCCATTTCTTCAACCAGAACACGCGTTTTGCCGTAACGGCTTTTTTCTCCGGCTAAAGTCAGCAATTCTATACTGACATGCTCCAGTACATGTCCAGGCAATGTTCCTTCTTCCAGTCTTTCAACAAACCCTCCGGGTTTTCCACGGGAACAGGTATGGTCGGCAAGTGAAGGTAGCGCCTTTAACAATCTTTGATTGAAATCGCCAAGCTCATCGGTCATTTTCCCCTGCCATTCGGCAATACTGACGATTCCACGGATCACGGGCCTGTAACTGAAAAAGTTTGCACCTTCAATTGCTTTCACCTGATGTATCCTCATGAAGATGTAGCCTCCTGTTTCATTTCCTTTTTAGACAGCTCCGAATGATTCATACTGAATCCTTCAGCCTCACTCAGAAAGCTGGTCCGTTCAGCAATATTAAATCTCCAGCCTTCACTCAAAATGTGTACTTTGACCGGGGCAAGGGCCAGAGGCTTTCCATTATTTAAGTCGTCCACATTACTGATTACTGCACATGAAGCATCTGTAATAAGTACCGTTCCGCGCCCGATCACCCGAAAGTTCCCGTCATTTCTGATATGGACAGATGTATCTTCATCAATTCCGATTCCTAAGAAGTACGGATTTAAGGAGACAGCCGTCATTAGCCGTCCAATCCTTCCTCTTTGGGCAAAATGCTGGTCAATAATGATACCCTTCAAAAGTCCTAGTCCGGGGGCCATCTGAATTAAGTCTTCACCAGGCGTATCTCCCTGTCCGCCAATGATCATTGTATCAGACATTACGGATGCTCCGGCACTGGTCCCTCCGATAATAACCCCTTGCTCATACAGATGCTGCAAGGCCATACCCATTGCAGTTCCGCCGATCATCGCTGTGATCCTGAGCTGGTCCCCCCCTGTAAAGAAAATACCACTGGCTTGAACGATCTTTTCAATATTTTCACCTACATTGGCAGACGCTCTGTCTTGAATGGCAATCACGTCTATATTTGAGCAGCCAAACTTCATAAAAAGGTCTCTATAAATGATCCCCGCCTGCTCCCCGTCCTCTGAAGCTGCAGTAATCACACATATCCTGGATCTTTTTTCTCCTGCCTCGCGGTAATAATATTTTAAAATTTTACAGTCTTTTTCCTTGTCTTCTGCTCCGCCGATAATAAGCAGATTTCCCATAATATGCTCGGTCATAGCATCCCTCCGAGCTTAATTTGTGGAAATCTGCATAAATTATTCCTAAACTTGTATTTTATTCATGAATTAATGCTCTACTTTGGGGTAACCTCTTCTGAGCTGTCCTCTTGTTTCAATTCCGCCTACACCGTCTACGCCCGTAACTGTATGCCGAATAATATCTTTGAGAGAAACGGTACGGTCAATTGGCGTATAGGCAATGCTCTCCACCAGAAACACAGGATCTAAGGCATGAATCATCATTCGTCTTGGCGAAGAGGCAAAGTTTGCACCGGCTTCAATGATTGCTTCGAAATTAGACTGGCATCCGCCTGCAAAGATAACCAACTGATCTTTATTCGGCTGAATTCGCCTTGCTTCCGTAACGGACTGCACAAAATGACCCGAGCTCCGGTAGCTATCCAGACTTTTCAAATTGCTTTTCCCTTTAAGCAAAGAATCATGGCCTGTCAAAACCAGAATATCCGCCGGATAATCTCGCAAAGACCCGGCAATTGCCTTGGGCTGTTCCGCTTCCGATTTACAAATTCCTTTGGCCTGAAGTCCCAATTGTCTATACGTTTTTAGACAATGATCCAAATATTCCTGATCTCCGTCCAAATGAAGAATTTTGCCTGGTATTTCAAAGTACTCTTCTTCAACCTTGAATTTGCGATCGTAGACAACCTTACGAAATTTTTTATAAACTTCCTGAGAATCGGCCAGCTGATAATGGACAATTTGCTTATCATCCTTGAAAATAAGGTCATCGACGTCGGCGTCGGCGATTAATCGGTAATTGAGCCCCCCGAGTACTGCCGTTACTTTCTTGCGCCTTTTATTCAGGGCCAGTATTTTTAGAAATAAATCCTGGTTATAAGAAAGGCGGGCCACAATATCTCCTGTCTTAAACATGTCTAACCCTCCTGCTCTTCGCAAACTCCTTTAAAAATAGCTGCATCTATATTTTCTGATTTACTCTATTTTATGACATAAAAAAATACCGGTTCCCAAACCGGTATCCTTAGAATCAATTTCTTTGCGTCTCCCAGACGGCTACAATCTTCTGATAATCAAGTATCCCGACATCTTCAGCCCTGAGCTTCGGGTCTACTCCTGCAGCCTTGAGTATCTCCGCAGTTTGCTCTTTGGGTAAGGAGAGTCCGCTGGAAAGCGTATTCAGCAGCATCTTCCTTCGCTGCGCAAAAGCCGCCCGCACAACCTTGAAAAAGACGTCTCTCTTTTCCAATGAGAATCCTGGATATGGCCGGATATCCAGTCTTAGCACCGTCGATGTGACCTTCGGCTGAGGCCAGAAGGCCGAAGGTGGAACATCGAACAGCCTTTTAGCCTCGGCTGATAACTGAACGGCAATCGATAATATCCCATAATCCCTTCCCCCGGGCAGGGCACACATTCGGTCGGCGACTTCTTTCTGGACCATTATCGTCATGCCCAGCAGCGATTCCGCTTGGTCAAGAAAATGCATCAGTAGCGGATTTGTGATGTAGTACGGGAGATTTCCAATCAGCCAGCCTTTTTCCTGTCCCCAGAGATTGGCCAGTTTGAGCTTTAGGGCATCCATATGCAGCAGAACAAACGGGTAGGCGTTTAATTCTCTTTGGAGCAGCTCAACCTTTTCCTTATCAAGTTCTATCGCCCACATTTTAGGGTATTTCGGGGCAAGCATCCTTGTAAGTGCGCCCGGTCCCGGTCCAATCTCGACCAGCGGCAGATCAGTCCGGGGCACGCCCTCCTGCACAATTCTTTCAATAATACTGTCATCAACTAAAAAATTCTGACCCAAAGATTTTTTGGCCCGGACGCCATGGCGTACAACTCTGCGGATATAGGACGCCGTATCTTCCCGTCTTGCTTCCGTCACTTACTTCCCATTCCCTTCCATCTGCTTTACTGCGGAATAAAATTCATCTTTGCTTATCCCAAAACGGTTGACGCGAAATAAAAATTGCTTGGCGTTGGTATCCCCAATCCCCAAAATTCTCCCGAGCCGGGACCGTTTTGCAGCCGAACAGCTTTGCCCAACCAGGCCGCTTTGCCGCAAATCAGCCATTACTACCGCCTCGGTATTCTTCTTCTCAGCAATTTTCACTCCGTCTTTGCTGTCCGTATTCGAAATCTTTACTTCAAGTATTTTGGAAAACGCTTTCCTGATCTCCTCCGAAGAAACGTTTTCCAGGCCAATATCATGATCTTTCGGATTGCGGGCTACCTCGACGGAAAGATAAACGTGCCTGGCTTTCGGGATCCGTTTATTGATTCGCTCCCGAATCTGTTTTCCGGCAAAATCAGGATCCGTACAGACAATAACGCCGCGTCTCTCTGCCATCTCCGCAATATACTCCAGCTTTTGCTCGGTCAATCCAAACCCCTCCGTCCAGATGACGTCAACTTTGCCCAAGGCGCGTCTGACCGCATGCGCATCGTTTTTCCCTTCGACCACGATCAGCGGTTCATAATCAAGATCCGTATTTGTGTTGAAATTCATTTCATTCTCCTTTAGCTTGCAGCGACAAAAGCTTATCTATTTTTTTATCAATAGCCGCTATTTTTTCCAGGCTGTTTTGATTGCTCCCAATGGCAGATTCAATCTGCAGCACTTTGCGTCTGAGCTCGTTTAAGGCATTTTGAAGCAGTGTATCCGAAGCCAGAATATCTTTCCCCAGTTCTTTCGTTGCTTCGCGAAAGCGGTTAAAAAATGTTTCGCTTTGTTTTTCGATGTAAAGGGTCAGCAGCCTTCCGGGAAGCAGGGTGTTGGTCCGGCCGTCCCCTCTGATCTTGTATGTGCCCCCGGCCGTGCAGTACGGCTTTTCTTTACCGGAGGGAATCTCAATTCGGTAGATTGGTTTTCTGGCATAGTTTTCTATTATTATAGCGACTTCAACAGGCGGAACACAACTCTCAGCTTTACTTAAAATAAAGAGTCTCTCCTTGTCACCAACGGGACAGCCGATGATTCTACCTTTCTGCATGCTGTTTTTATCTTCAACTTCACCCACGCCAGCTAAAATGGTTCCTCCATTTTCTGAATTCGCAAATGCTACTAAATCTGTGGCTTGAATGCCTTTAACTGTCATCTTGAAATCCGCATCGAAACCTTCCTGTTTGACCAGCAGCTGTTTTGTTTTGCTGGAAATCGTCATATATAGATCTTTTTCCATAAAAACCTCATGATAGGATATTTTCCTATTCTATCATAACCAATCATCAAACAAAAAATCACTTCAAAGGACCGCATCAGGAAGATAGAAAAACAAAGGGAGGGAGGGACATATCTTTTGTCCCCCCCTCCGCGGTATGTCTTAATGCAGTTGTTTTTCTGCTGCGCAGGCCTCACTGTCCGCAATATCCAAAATCCTGCTCAAGATCTCCTCGTATTTTTCTTCGACAGCCTTGAAATTCATATACGGGACATAATATTGCTCCAGAGCATCGTGCTCCTGTTTGGCCTGGTGAATGCAGTCCATTCCGCTGTTCATAAGATGACCAAACAAATCCAGGTCACTGTTCAGTTCCTGTGTCAGTGATGAAGAAAGCTCTGTATGGACATGTCTGTTCAGGTTAACGGACTCTTGATGATTGTTTCGGAAATATTCGCTCGACGTCAGGGCAACCTGCAGTTCTTTGATCACAATCGTTCCGATCTTGGAAGGGATCAGCGGTAAGTGATAGATTTCTACATCAAAACCTTTTTCCATGGCCTTGGTGGCGATTTTCTCCATAAAAACGGATCTTCCTGTGCCCATCTCTCCTTCCAGATAAACAATTTCCCGGATTTCCTGCAGAATAGAATCTGTAAAATCAACAAAACCTTCCGGTGTATACGCGCAGGAAAACAGATGTCTGGCCACGCCGGCCCTACCGGAGTTTTCCGCCATGTACACACCCTCAAATATTTTCTTTGCCAAACGCGATGTTTCCATATTCAACGCGGAAAAATCCATAGACTGCCTGGTTATGGCCATTATATTCTCCGCGACCGCTCTGGCTGCACTTAACAAACGGTAAGCCCTGGCAAACAGACGGCTGACTTCATTCGTTGACGCGATAATATGTTTTACATTGTGCTGTATGGCATCCGTATCCCAGAATTCTCCCAGATTGATGATTTCATCCAGACCTCCAGGATACTTCGGATCCACAATATGCGGTGCAGTTCCATCAACCATCACAATCCCGGCATCCACAACCGCTATTCCGTCCAGGGAATGATGATCGGAAGAGCAGTGGTGGAATTCCACATCATAACCCATTTCTGCCATTCTGTTCCCAATTTTTTTCATCAACGTTGATTTTCCGACGCCAGGTCCCCCTTTGACCACAAAAATCCGTTTCGTACCTTTTTCCAGCAGAAACGAATAGTACGAAAAAAATCCCTCTGAGGTATTTCCGCCCGGAAATACATGTTTCATGTTTCCTTTCATTTTACCGACACTCCTCAATGAATAATATGTTCACGCTTCATTTTATTGCCTGTTGCCTTAAAAGGTTCAATTGATGGTTCAGGGCAGTTCAGGAAAAAAATTTTGACAAATCTCATTGATTTATTTCTCTTATTAATAAGGATTGTCGTTTCTTCGACTATTTTCATGCAGATATGCATGTTAATTACCACTAAAATCATTCAGCCGCTTGTTGCATTATTCCAGTTTCCAGCTTATAATCAAAATGTCTTTGGACGTTTGTCTGAGCATGTACATTTGTGATCTGCTGAGGGAGGGGAGATTCTCGCATGGATTTGCGCCGGGTATTTGACTGTATGATTTCCGTTTCAGAGTTAGGCCGCGGACAAGCTTCAAAAGTTATTCAGGCCGTTGAAGATGAAGGCAATCCCTATATCATCGTCAAAAATAATAAACCCCAGGCTGTCATCATCTCCATCCATGAATATTCGGAACTAATGCGCATCCGAGATATGGTCGCCTCTGGTCAGAATATCAGTTCTCCGCTCTATTCGCCCCATTTCCAGGATAATTATGCCTCCCTGAAAACAAATGCTCTTTCTGACGATGAAATCAATATTTTCCTTGAAAGTGAAGACCTCGAAGGCCTGGATCTTGAAAGCGAATCAAATGACTAAATGACGAACCACTAAATTGCTTCCTATATATAAATTGATAGTTATATAAATGATAACAGTTTGGCAATCATCCAGATATTTTCAAAAAAATAGCTTGGATTTTGCTTGAACTGTTTTCTTTATTCATACTATAATGAATCTTATATCACCGAAAACAACCTATAACATTTGATGATATCTTATAAATGCAGATCTAAAATTTGAGAGGATGGGGACAATGAAAAAGCTTCTGACAGGCAACGAAGCGATTGCAAGAGGTGCCTGGGAAGCCGGAGTTGTAGTATGCACGGCTTATCCAGGAACCCCCAGTACGGAAATTACAGAAAACGCAGCAAAATATGATGAGATGTATGCGGAATGGTCCCCGAACGAAAAAGTAGCACTCGAAGTTGGTTTGGGTGCTGCGATCGCCGGCGGAAGAGCACTTGTCTCCATGAAACATGTCGGGGTAAACGTAGCAGCAGATCCCTTGTTTACACTTTCGTATACCGGTGTTAACGGTGGACTGGTACTTGTATCTGCTGACGATCCGGGCATGCATAGTTCTCAAAATGAACAGGATAACCGTCATTTTGGACGGGCAGCAAAAATTCCGGTACTAGAGCCGGCCAACAGCCAGGAGGCCAAAGATTTTACCAAATTGGCTTTTGACATCAGCGAGATGTTTGATACGCCGGTTATGCTCAGAACGACAACACGGGTGGCACATTCCCAGTCCCTGGTCGAACTTGCTGACCGCGAGGAGAAAGGAATCAAGGAATATCAGAAAAATCCTTCCAAATATGTGATGATTCCCGCAAATGCCCGTCACCGCCATGTGGTTGTTGAGGATAGGCTAATAAAACTAAAAGACTACGCTGAAAGTACCGATCTAAACCGCGTTGAATGGAACGATACGAAGATCGGAATAATTACCAGCGGCGTAACCTACCAGTATGTCAAGGAAGTTTTACCGGAAGTTTCAATCTTAAAACTTGGCATGACCTTCCCGCTGCCCCAAAAAATGATTATGGACTTTGCGGGCAAAGTAGATCAGTTATATATTGTCGAAGAATTGGAACCTTTTATCGAAGAGTATGTAAGATCCTGGGGTCTTGATGTTCATGGCAAGGATACTTTTCCGCTGATCGGAGAATTACTGCCGGAAACGATTGCCACCAAAATGGTGCAGACGCTTGGGGACTGTTCTCCCCGCGAGACGGCCGAACCAGATCAACTGCAATATGAAGTTCCTCCTCGTCCTCCTGTCCTATGTCCCGGCTGTCCGCACAGAGGTCTTTTCTATGTACTTAATAAGCTTAAAGTCACCGTCGCCGGTGACATCGGTTGTTATACGCTTGGCTGCCTTGCTCCGCTTAAAGCCATTGACACGACCATTTGTATGGGAGCAAGCATCGGTACTGCCATTGGTATGGAGAAAGCCAGAGGTAAGGATTTTGCACGCAGCCTGGTCGCTGTGATTGGAGATTCTACTTTTATTCATTCGGGAATAACTGCACTTGTTGACGTCGTCTACAATAAAGCAACAACAACGACAATTATTCTGGATAACCGCATCACGGCAATGACCGGCCACCAACATAACCCGACGACCGGGTTTACAGTTAAAGGAGAACCTACCAAAGAAATTGATCTCGTCCTTCTGGCCAAGGCCGTCGGCGTAGAAAGGGTACGAGTTGTTGATCCATTTGAGCTGGAGGAGCTAGAAAAAATTGTCAGAGAAGAACTGGCTGCAGAAGAACCTTCAGTCATAATCACCCAACGGAATTG
>Ga0074193_1001788_pt1 | contig 23237 bp, 16 predicted proteins | sample EPASupsiteHSE605_FD_64523 | JGI IMG/M metagenome (GOLD analysis project Ga0074193, IMG submission 64523) | Bioremediated contaminated groundwater from EPA Superfund site, New Mexico - Sample HSE6-05 | ecosystem: Environmental > Aquatic > Deep subsurface > Groundwater > Contaminated ... | reverse complement strand
GTTCCGCCGAACCATTTACTCAACCTGTAGCCTATCCAAATAAACTCAAACCAGCTTTAATACTAAAATTTAAATTCTCAGTTTGAAGGGATGTAATAATTACTTCTTCTTTCCTTTAACAGGTGCTACGGGTGCTCCCTTTGCTCCTGCCTTTGGACGTTTAGCTCCGTATTTTGAACGTCTTTGAGTACGTCCGTTAACGCCAGCTGTATCCAAGGTACCACGAACAATGTGATAACGTACACCAGGAAGGTCTTTTACACGACCACCACGAACCAATACGATTGAGTGTTCTTGCAAGTTGTGTCCTTCTCCCGGAATGTAAGAGTTAACTTCTTTACCATTTGTTAAACGAACTCTGGCAACTTTACGCATTGCTGAATTCGGCTTTTTCGGTGTTGTTGTATAAACTCTCACGCAAACACCACGTCTTTGAGGACATGAATCCAATGCAGGAGATTTACCCTTAACGACCAAAGTTTCCCTTCCTTTTCTAACTAATTGCTGAATTGTAGGCATTTTTCTTCTTTTTAAACTTTGAATGTGTTATTATATATATCTATTTGTTTCAATTTCAGGCAGCAAAGGTACGTATTATTTACGTGAAACCAAACAAGTTAGCCACTTATTTTCGCACTTCTCCCGCTAAAAACGGCACAAAGTTACACATTAGTTTCTGTTGAACAACTGCCAACACATATATAATTCACATTATTTAAGAGAAATTAAATATATGCTTTTAAAAATAACAGATCCTGAGAGTAAATAAATGCGGCTATTGTTATTCTAAAAGGATTCATTGAATGTCAAAAAACAATTACTGTGCCAGTGAAAAACGAAGGCTTATTCCGTAATTTGAGTTCGAAGTAGGATATGAAGCCGATGATACCAGTGGTTCATTAATCTGTAAATCGTAAAATGCACGTAATGTAAGCGTTTTACTCAAGCCATAATCTGCCGAAAGTTGTATCGTTTTAGCAATATTACCAGCTGTGGGCTGAGTGAAATTCTCTTCTATCTTACGGATAAGGGACTGGTTTTTCCGATAAGAGAAATCAAGCCGAAGTGTTAGATCATTACTGAAATCTTTCGTTTGTTTCATTTTAAGCACTTTATTAAACTCAGTAAGTTTGTAGCCTAAACCTATTACATATTCATCTGAAACCGCTTCAACTAACTGGTAAGATGAAATATTTAAGCTAAGGTTACGCGTAGAACGATACTCCGAACGGGCAGTAATATTATTTTGAAAAGTAACATCTACCCCAATAAGAGGGCTGAATCCCTCTGTAATACTTACTGCCGATATTTCATAGGGCGAAGAAGGCGTTGGATTATTTGTAAGCACGTCGCGAATAAACCCTAAGCCGTCCTGGCCTGTATCTACCCAATTCAGGAAAGAAGAGAAAGCCCCCACACTGTAGGAACACCTATACTGATGATTTAATATGACACTTTTAAAGTACTTACTTAATGTTCCCAAACGGATGAGACCATCGTAGGTTATTTTCCAGTTGGGTAACAAACTGGAGAGTGCGGGGAAAGGAGATAAAGATACTTTATTTGTTTTTTTACCTGTATATGCAGCCAGAAATGCCGGAATAAGAACGTCGGATGAATTCAAACTAATACTGCCAACTTCAGCGTCATATGGTTCGCCGGCTAATGCCGACCCCGATAAAAATCCTTTGTCCGGATAGGTCATAGTACCATATGCTGCCTCATATCGAGAGGCTATAACACTCCGGTTGGCAAGGAAGTTATTGAAGGCATCCGATGCGTACCCGTCTATCGCTTTGGAACGTTTAAAAGCGGTAGAAATAGCCACGGTAGTCATTGTAAAATTCCCTCCATATGTTTCAGGCATACCTTCATACATATACTGAACCTCTGTATTACGCGTATCTACTCTGCTGGCATTCAAATCAATTTTCATGCCCACTATAGGTTCGAGCGTAGCACGCAACGTGAAATTTTTTGCATGATTAATAATAGCCGGAGAGACGTTATCTTCATTTTTAATAAGCCAGTTATTAGCATCCGCCTCATCAATATAACTGCGGCGTACCGACCCAAAAGCGAATCCCAGTCCGGGGGCAGTTCCTGTAGTCGTATTTCCCTGTCCAATAAAATCACCTATACCAGGACTAAATCCGGGCAACATCATACCATCTGTTACTGCATACTGAATATTAATGCTTCGAAGCATCATAAGGAAGCGGCTTCCTTTTTCGGCCACCTTGTACCAAAGTTCATCCGACAAATCCGGTCCGGGAACTATCGACACTTTTATTAAAGCTGTATCCTTATTAAGTATTTCCACTTCTCCGGTACTTATCGGCTTAAATTTTATAGCATACACTTTTCCATCAGCTCCCCGGGCTGTAACCTTAACTCTCTTGGACAAAAGGCTGTGTCTTATTTTAATTGTACTGTCCGGACTAAGCTGTATATCTTTCTCTACTTTAGATTTCGTTTCCGGGGTACGTCGTCCTCTGGCATTGACTGGAGCAACACGTGTTGAAGGAGTGAACTTCTGATTAACTTTCTTCAGAAAGCTGTTCTTGTTATAAAGAGTAACTAAATTAAAGCGACCCGTAAAATCAATCTGACGCTGATTGGTAATTGTGTTTCCAATTTCTGTAAGTGAATCTATTTCAGCTCCTCTTTCCCAATTATAGGTTGCATTGTAGGATACGGAACCAGTGGTCCAATCCATTACAGGGATCATTGAAAACGGCAAAGTATACATAGCAGTAAAAGTCTGATCATACTTCATGGGCTTACCCATATCAGAAATACTCTGTTTCACGGAGTCTTTCCACACCTGGTATTGATCAGGATTCAGCTCTTTATTTACCTGCACATTCGGTTCTTCGATCCGGGAATTTGTTCCTGATGTGAAATTAATGTTGAGATTTTTAGTGAAATCCCAACGCAGACTAAAGGCTCTGTCCCAATAGAATGTGGAACTAAATGAAACCGGCAAATTATTCTCTCCGGTTAGATTATTTAAATCGCGCAATTGCTGTTCATAGTAATTACGCATCAATGCCGACTGAAATGAGATGTTTGAGGGCAGATAATTCAACCCAAATTCCTTCAGATAACGCGTGTTTTTATTATCCTTTATATTTTTAAAAGGAGTAAACGGCTTAACGTAAGGAGAATAGGTATAATTAAAATTAGCCCTGTAATCTTTCGTTGTTTCATACTCCGTTTCAGGATTCTTCGTATTCGACTCATTAAACGAGTATCCAAATGAAAAGTTAGCCGGATCGTAAGGCATAGGTGTTTTACTACGCACATCCACCTTCACATTATTAAGGGCTACACTCTTAATAACAGTCCTATCCTGCGAAAAACTTAAAATTGAATCTCTGTCGTGTTTTGTTTCAGCAGCATCCAACGCATCCTGCAACATGATATCCTGATCCAGCGGATTATATTTGGGCTTAGTGGTTTCCTTCGAATAGGCATAATATAATGGAATACTAACCTTCGCCTTTTCGGGAAATAGCTTTCCAAGTTCTACATTCGCAGCCATATTATATTGCGAATAGTCATCCATACGACGTTCGGACACAGATTGGTCTAACCCTCCAAATCCAGCAGTTTCCATACGGCCTCCCATATTTACAGTTCCAAAGTCAGAAAGCGCAATCTGCATACTGGCATTGGCAGCCCAGCCTCCATCTTCGTTGAAATCGGTAAGTCGCAACTCATTTACCCAAACCTCACCACTCTTAATATCTTTTGAATTGTTACGCACACCAATCATGATGGTTTTTACCTCAGACAAAGAAGGATTACCAACCACAGTTATTTTATTAAGCGGGGCATCGGGATCGTATTCAGAATATGGTGTCTGGAAAGTAACATTGTTATTCCCTTCTCTCTTGGCTCTGTTTCTGCTAATCTTCAAATCCGTCAACGATTCAAAATTAAAGTTCATGGTATTACCCGAAGGCCATACAGTAAACTGATCACTTTCATTGTATGTGCTGTAATTCCCATGCGGTGTCAACGAAAGAGGAACTTCATATTCGTAGTAATTATTCTTATAATCTGATCCCAATCGTATAAACACAGACATCTCTCCATTAGAAAGATTGGAAACATCATTAATAAACTTTTCGGCATGTACGAAAAGCTGCATTCGCTTGTATTGTCTTAAATCGTAAGAAGTGTTCTTATATACTGCCCGGGCATCCGACGGAGCCAGATTAGATATCTTCATGGACAACGCCTGCTCGTTTTGCTGGAGAAGCTGTGGCTGACTTGGATCCAACATCCGGCTGATACCTGGAGGTAATACATAATTAACAGGAGTACGATCGCCATTCTCTTCAATATTAACAGACGAAACATCGAGAGTTGCATTGATTACCGGCGGCATTTTGGGATTAGACAAATCCTGCGTATAATTACGCCACTCTCCCCTAACCAAATCGAAAGAACCAAAACGCAAGATAGTACTTTCCTTAAAATCCGTCATAAACATACGCATAAACCGGATTGTCTTAAAGTCGTTGATCGCCCCGACCTTATGATCGTAATTCTTTACAGGAATTTTAAACTGATACCATCGAACGGTTTCCTCTTTTCCGTTACGAAGATTTACGGTTGCATCGCGGGTATCTACAATATAGTTACTGCCAACAACCAGATCTTTCGGACGCAAAGACACTTTATACTGATAATATTTTTCATTTTCATTCAGGGTGTTATCCTGATTAATATCTTCCACATCCGGAATTGTACGGGCAGATATGTCGTACTTTTCAGGAGAATCTTCCGAAGCCGTAGAGTTACCCTCCAGGCCATTGTAATGTTTATAACGTTTTAAAATATCAGTATCCTGCACATCATAATCTGATCCCCGGTAGTAATGATAATCATCGCCGGCGGGGTCGTTAAGTGGCGAAAAGGGATCTGATGTCATCTCAGCGAGCGTTTCGCCGGAAAGACGGCCTTGTAGCTTGGTAAGATAGTCCTGATAGGTAGGGAATGTTTTTTCTTCTTCGGACGACAATCCATTTAGACCAACATCCTGAAGCTTACGGGCTCCCTGAGTGTTATCAAAAGCATAAACAGTAGACTGGCGTTTGGGCACTTTACCCCATACTGTTTGCTCAACAGCCGTCTCATCTCCATCGATAGGGAGACCATTCTCAAAATACTTCTTTTCGTCTTTTAATATATCTTCAGAGATTTCACCCAGATTAAAATACAGATCGCCGCCATCTCCGTTTGTATTATAGATAAAGGGATCCAACATCCAAAACTCAATGTATTCTATATTGGCTGCTTCGAAATCGCTTTGTTCTATTTTCCGCATGATCCCTCCCCAGCGCTTTTCGGGCATAGCTAACTTTCCGTCGCTGTTGACCTGGTCTGCATCTAGATTGTACGGACCACGTTCCGTTGGATAATAGGCAAGGTTCAAGACCGACAAAGTGTTATTTTCATTATAAGCAAGATCCTTGTTAGGAAACAGCTCCTGGGTTTTTACTTCACGCACATAATGATTTGACAACTGTTCCAAATCGTTTTTTATATGATTGGGTGCGATTGAAGAATTCTTTCGCGTAAACAGTCCGTCAATATAATACCAGGCAAGCAAAGCACGGTTCTTTCCATAGTCGACATTATTTATTAGCGAAGCTTCCGGAAATAAAGAGCTGGCTCCATCATTGTAAGGTACACTGGATAAAGTCCACGGATAAGGATTAAGCAAATCGATACCTGTTTGCGTTGACTCGAAATCGTCCAGATACGAATATCCTCCAGTATACTTATTCTCGTAATGACCAGCAATTAAGTTGGCAAATTCTGCTTTCAAGGTTATCTGGGAAGGCTTTGTTAGTGTAAGCAAGGGTAATCGATCAAAGAGGTTGGTTAACCATTGTGACTCTGTTTTGAACGAGGTATTTAATCCCCACAATGTATTCTTGACAGATTCCTCTCCGAAAGAAGTTTTAGTAGTCAGAGGCATCTCCGACATATGCATAATGGTTGCACCCAGGTTGAAGTTCTTATTAAACTCGTAATTAAGATCAACCCCCATCATCGTTTTGCGTTGCATACTGTAAGTCGACTGATTTTCAAGAGAGACACTTACCGCAGTTCCACTGGATATTATATTTTCATTAAGGATGGTAACAATCCCGGAAGTGTAATCGACAGAGTAATCCACATTTTCCTGAAGAGTAACCCCTGCGGCAGTAACACGAACCGACCCCCTTGCTACATTGCTTGCACCCAATTGTATCTCCGAACTGGAAGAGGCCTTATATTCACCTTTAATAAGAAATTTATTTTTCTCTGTAATCTGACGGGCAACAGTTAACGTAGAATCGTATAACTCCTGATAAACATACTTATTTGCTATAGCATCGTTACCGATCATCTTACGAAGATGTGCTCCAAAAGGTTCAACTACAGGGAAGAATACCCGGCCATTTTCGGACAGCATTGTATATCCTTCCAGAAAGTCGAATACACCATCAGGATAGTTTTCATTTTTCGAATCAAGGCGATCCAGGTTCATTACGCGCAACAACAGCTTATCTTTAATATTTCCTTCAGAAAGATATTGCAGGTAAACGCCTGTAGTATCACTCTGATACAAAATATCCAGTTTAAACTTTTCCTTTTGTACCGAATAGGCTCCAAGTGAATAAACATTCTTCATCATCAGATCCCAAAACGGAGAACTGGGCGACATGGCAGTACCTTTAAGCAACTTGACATACAAATTGTTGTTTGTGTTTACTGAATTATCTGTAGCGAACTCACCTACCTGATAGACCGATCCACGGTACGTGTATTCGTAAGCAACAGCAAGCACTTCATCCGGTTGAAGTTGGGTTTTCAGCGAGATATATCCCAATTGTTTGTTCAGGGTATATTCGGATGCGTCCAGCTTACGAGCACTTTCAACCTTCTCGTAATCGATGCCCCCTTCTATAAAGCCGGAAAAGGACTGCGAAACAGTACTTATATTTCTTGCATCCGGATAACCCGACACCACCTGCTGATATAAAGAGTTTGCCCCGTTATACGGAATGTCGAGCGAGCCCGAAGGCGTGAACTGAGGATTACTGATATGATTGTTTTCTGCCAGATCCGAAAAAGCCACAATATTGCGGGCCTGATCGTAGCTACTTCGCTTATTGGTAATCCACACTTCAGCGCGACTAATGCTAACAGCCGAATTGATGTAAGGTAGTTTAGACATCGCATCGTCGTATGTATCTCTGAAGTAATGGGAGAGAAAGAAGTGCCGGTTTTCATCGTACTGATCTGCCGCGAACTCGTACGGTTTAGTTTGCACGCCACCTTTCGAAGATACTGTCTGCGATTCCGACTCCTGTTGTGAAAATATGGCTCCCACATGTAATTTTCCGAACTGCAATTCGGTTTTAATACCAAACAAGGCAGAGCCACCGCGAATTAAGGAATTGGACGTATTCATACTTACATTACCGGCTTCCAGTACTTTGATAATTTCATCTTCAGTACCTTCGTAAGCAAGCTTCAGCTTTTTCGAATCATAATCGAACGTAGTTTCCGTATTGTAATTCATACCAAAATTGACTTTCTCGCCCACGTTAGCCTGTACATTAAGCTGAACCTGTTCGTCGAAATTAAAGAAAGTACGGTTACGGGAGCGCTGCGGAAGAGATGGATTATCGGTTTTATTGCTTTTAAGCCCCATCTGAATCTCGGCAGTTCCTTGGGTTTTTACACGTACCCCTCCCTTTCCAAAGATCTTTTCTGCCGGACCAAGATCAAAACCCATATCTGTAATTTTGAACTCCTTGTTCATTTCTTCCAGGTAACTCTCTTCGTTCTTTTGCCGGAAATACGACCGCAAAGATTGCTGCAGACTATAATCCTGATATTCCTCCGGAGTAAGGGACATGGGAGTACTCAGCTCCATGTCGCCTAACTTCGTTGTTACTACATAGGTATTGGTTTTAATATCATACTCGATTGTTGTCTTTACGTTATCGGGATTACGCAAATCCATGGGAGACTTCTTTACAATATCGTTATATTCCTCTGGAACCGTCTTCGCCACCGGGTAACGGGGAGCAATCGTATCGCCCTCCATGATCGGTTCGTCCAGCACAGTTAGTTCTGGCAACGAGGAGGTATAGGTCAGATAATCCGCATTCAGCGAATAAAAACCGGCCCCGAATAACAGTACGGATATAAGTAATATGTAGTGGCTCCCTTTTTTCATCAGAGAATTCTAAGTGCCTCTTTAATCACCTTTTCAACTTCAATAGAAGGAGATGCCCTTAATATGGAGGTAACAGCCTTTTGTGAAGCAGCCTTTTGGAATCCAAGCATAACCAAAGCAGCCACCGCTTCTTCTGCCACTTGTCCGTTTCCAGCTCCTGAAGCTATCATTTCGGTAACAGCACCCTGCACTTTTACCTTATTCTTAAGATCCACTAATATTCGCTGTGCAGTTTTAAGTCCGATCCCTTTAACGGCTTTAAGGGCTGCTTCATTATTCGTAGCAATGGTCTGAACCAGTTCGGAAGGAGGAAGAGATGACAAAATCATTCGGGCCGTATTAGGACCAACGCCCGAGACACTTGTTAGTAACAAAAAAAGTTCACGCTCCTCCTTGCCAGAGAAGCCGAACAACAAATGAGCATCTTCGCGGATTACCTCGAAGACATAAATTTTACCTTGTTTTTGCCCATTATAGGCACTGAACGTAGTTAATGATATATTCAACTCATACCCTACACCGCCGCACTCCATCACCATACGGGCAGGAGAAAGCTCAACAATTTCGCCTTTTAAATATTCAATCATGTTGCGTTTAACCAGTTAAATGTTTGTTTATAACGCAAAAGTACGCAAAAGCGTATATTAAAAGGCCTCTTTATTTAGAATAGAGTGGAGATCATGGTTTAGAGAATAGAACTGCCCCGGGGTTAAGTGCTTCGAAAACTTCGATGCACCCTCTGTCTTGCAGCGTGATATAAATCTGTTTGTTGTTTAGTCCACCGAAAGTAATGTTGGAAGGTTTCTTCCCTTTACACCAATATTCGTGCAAAGATTTGCCTTCCGGACTAACAACCAGTACGGTTCCTTTGTCGTAACGGCATATATATAGGTTTCCCTTTTCATCGCAGCGCATCCCGTCCATACCAAAATCGGGAAAAGAGTAGAATAACCGTTTATTAGACAAAGTTCCGTCGGCTTCGATATCGAACACCCAAACATTTCGTTGAACCGATTCATTCACATAAAGCAAACGTCCATCGGGACTAACTTCGACACCGTTGGTAGTTCCCATCTCGTCCAACAGTAGTTTCACATTGCCGGAAGGTGTAATCATCCAAAGCTTTCCCGTATTTTTTGCCCATGCAGGATCGCTTGCGTAGATTGTTCCATTGGGAGCTATGGTTATATCGTTGGGCTGATTCATTAAAGGTTCATGAGCAAACACAGAAACAGCTTTCGTATCCATATCGACGCGAAGTATATTATGTCCTGTATAGTCGGCAACAAACATATCTCCTGTTGCATTAAAACGGATACCATTACCGGTTGATCCCTCCGGCAAGGTAACAAACAGGCTATGTGTTCCGCAGGGAGTTATCACTCCTATCGTACCTTTATCGCCATAATTTACGGCATACAGGTTGCCGTTAGCATCAACTGCAGGTCCTTCTATACCGGATGTAAAAGTTCCTTCGGGAACGAGGTCGGTACTTTCGGTTTGAGCTGAAACCGTCCCAAATAGAATAAAAGAACTAAGTAAGGCGTATGCGAATTGTTTCATACAACTATTATTTAATGTAATTTCGTTCGGACTGCAAGATAAAGAATTATTTATTACAACAGAACTTACTTGGTTATTCAATCATGCAAAGAGTGTTTATACGATAGATCGCTTCCTTTTTCTTCTAATCCCGTATCTTCTTTTCTGAAAGGTAAGCAAACAATTTATTTTACATGTACATGTAAAATGAAAACCATGTACATGTAAATGAAAAAGGATGTACATGCTTTTTTATTTACATGTACATCCTTTTATAATGTTATGGTTTCTTTGAAGATAAAACCCAGTTAGAAACCTGGAATAAAGCATAGTCTTTGCTAATTCCTGCCAGCTATATTAAATCAGCGAATCAGGACAAAGATGAGCTTTCTCAATATCTTTAAAGTAGTTATAAGTACCTACCTTCAGTTCGGCACAGGCAGCTTCGTCGCAAACAATGATACCTTTGGGGTGAAGTTGCAGTGCAGTGATTGTCCACATCTGATTTACAGAACCTTCTACCACCTGAGCCAATGCGCGGGCTTTGTTGTGACCGTTTACCATAATCAGCACTTCTTTGGCATCAAGCACAGTACCTACTCCAACCGTAACGGAAGTTTTTGGAACCTTGTTAACGTCGTTATCAAAGAAACGTGAATTAGCAATAATCGTATCTGTTGTCAAAGTCTTCACACGAGTGCGGGAAGATAAAGACGAACCCGGTTCATTAAATGCAATATGTCCGTCGGGGCCAATTCCACCAAGGAACAAATCTACTCCACCTACAGCTTTCATCTTTGCCTCATAAGAAGCACATTCGGCTTCAAGATCAACAGCATTTCCGTTCAGAATATTTACATTTTCTTTTTTGATGTCGATATGACTAAAGAAATTATTCCACATAAATGAATGATAGCTTTCCGGATGTTCTTTCGGAAGACCTACATATTCATCCATATTGAAAGTAATGATATTCTGAAAAGAGATAACTCCTTTTTTGTACAGTTCGATAAGGTTCTTGTACATTCCAAGAGGCGATGAACCGGTAGGTAATCCCAATACGAAAGGTTTCTCGGCCGTTGGATTGGCTTTCTTAATACTGGCAGCAACATAATTGGCTGCCCATTTTGACAGTTGCTCGTAATTGGGCTCAATAATTAATCTCATATCACGTAATTTTAAATCGGTTATTTGTTTGCTTTCAGTTTGGCGGCCATGGCTTCTCCCAAGGCAATACATTCGGCATATTTATTTTCTTTCAGACCCATCTTTTCTTCGGCTGAAGCACCTACTACTTCCCAGTTCATCTTTTCGCCGAAAGCAGCCAGTCTTTTAACAGCAGCTCCCGACCAGGTAAAGTTTCCGAAATAGCCATAATAGCGATTCTTCACTTCCCTTATTTCGATCTTGGAAAGAATAGATTCAACTTCGGGGAAAAGGGCATTGCTATAAGTCGGACTACCAATTATTAGTCCTTTATATTTGAATACATCCATCAAAACATACGAAGCATGCGATTTGGACACATTGTGCATAACAATATTCTGAACTCCATTGGCAGCAAGCGCTGAAGCAATAGCTTCGGCCATTTGTTCTGTATTTCCGTACATACTTCCATACAAGATACATACCCCGTCTTCGCCTTCATAACGGCTCATACGGTCATAAATTGAAATGGCTTTGTCTTTGTATTTTCTCCATACAGGACCATGTGTCGAACAGATAGTTTTTACCTCGTGCGTTTCCAGTTTCTTTAACGCGCGTTGTACCGGGTTGCCGTACTTTCCAACAATATTGGCATAGTATCTGGTCATCTCATCCCAGAAACGATCCACATTCATATCCTCGTCAATTACCGCTCCGGTAAGTGCGCCATAAGTTCCAAACGCATCGGCCGAAAACAGAATCTTATCATTTACTTCGTAGGTGAACATCACTTCCGGCCAGTGCACCATAGGAGCCATTACGAACATTAGCTCGCGCGCTCCAAGCGAAATAGTGTCGCCCTCTTTTACTTCGTGCAATCCGGTAGTAATACCATGATACCCGTCAAGCATACCAAAGGTTGTCTTATTTCCAACAATCTGTACATCCGGATACTGCTGACGAAGCAAACGAATACTGCCGGCATGATCGGGTTCCATATGATTTACAATCAGATAATCCAACGATCGTCCGTTTAACGCGTCTGCAATTTTTCTTAAAAAAACATCCGAATAGCACACATCAACTGTGTCTATCAGGGCTGTTTTATCATCTACTATCAAATACGAGTTATAAGAGACTCCGTACGGAAGCGGCCACAGGTTCTCAAAGAGGGCCTTCTGACGGTCGTTTACTCCAACGTAATATACCTTATCCGCAATACTTGTCAGTTTGTACATAATTTAGTTCTTTTTTTGCAGGGAGCGATACACAAACCAGCATCCTGCCAAAACAAAAGGAATACTGAGCAACTGTCCCATATTTAACAACATAGAAGCTTCAAACTCCTCTTGGTCGTTTTTCAAAAATTCAATAAAGAAACGGGATACAAAAATGCAAATCATGAAAATCCCAAAAATAAATCCTTCTTTCTTATAGGCTTCTTTTTTGAAATAAAGCCACATACAAAGAACAAATGTTATCAAATAACAAATTGCCTCGTAGAGTTGGGTGGGATGACAAGGTAGTGTAAAAACCGGTTCTGCACCCATCTTCCACTGATGAAGATTATCAATAAAACGGAAACCCCATGGAGCATCGGTCGGATGACCGTAAATCTCGTGATTCATAAGGTTACCCAGGCGGATCATAGCAGCTACAAGTCCGGTTGGAACAACTAACTTATCAAAAGACCACATCATGCTTTTATGACTAACCTTTTTGGAATAAAAATACATTGCAATAATTATCCCCAGTGTTCCTCCGTGACTAGCCAGACCTCCTTCCCAGATTTTCAAAATCTCGATTGGATTAGAGAGATAGAAATCCGGAGCATAAAGAAGGCAATGCCCTAAACGAGCACCTACAACCGTACCGATCATGGTATAAATCAACAACTGATCAATCCAAACCGGATTAAGTTTTTCATTTTTCCACATTCGCTCTACGATCTTGTAGCCTATCAGAAAACCGAAGGCAAATGCCAAACCGTACCAACGTATCTCGCGCGAACCAAAGGAAAAAATAGCAGGGTCTGCTGTCCAGGTAATAAATGATAACATAATAATACTGTTTATTTCTGTAACAGAAAACTGGTATTAAACCAGTCTTCTGATTAAGTCTTCCTTATCTCCGTAAAGCATATCAATTACGGGCAATTCAATCATGGTGTAAGCACCCGGTTGTTGTTTAAAAGAAGCACGGGCAACAGCCACCAAAATCTGTGCTGTAAGCGCAGGATTGTTGATCTTCATTTTAAAATCAATCATCTGATTCTGTGTTTTTCCGGATACACCTTTACGGCTTAGCTGAACGCCATGACCCATATCCAGTAAATTATCCACACACTCAACCTGCATTACATGAGTTTCGTCATGAACAAAATAGTCGTCTGCTTTAATAGCAGCGGCTACTTTTGCAAAATCATATCCTTCTTTCACTTCGATATAAACCATTCTGCGGTGAATACCTGTTCCGGTTGGGATTGTCATACTCAAAGCAGCTTTTACTCCTTCGATAGCTTTTACAGCCACCGTATGTCCCATGCTCATTCCTGGTCCGAAATCTGTATATGTAATTCCTTTGGGAACCATTGCTTCAAGTAAAGCGCGAACGATCGAGTCGCTTCCCGGATCCCATCCAGCTGAGATTACAGAAACAGCATTGTGTGCCTTGGCTACGCCAGTAAGAGACCGACGCAAAGCAACAATTCCTCCGTGAATATCATAGCTATCTACCGTATTAATTCCCAATGACAAAATTTCTTTTGCGTGTGTTTCTACACTGCGCGTAGGGGTACAAAGAACTGCCACATCCACTTTTTCAAGTTCAGTAATTTTACCTACCACCTTATATCCCTGGAGTTCGGCAGGAACCTCACCCGGATTACGACGAATAACACCTGCTACCTCAAAATCTGGCGCAGCTTCCAAAGCCTCTAAAACATATTTTCCAATATTGCCATATCCTACAATGGCTGCTCTAATCTTTTTCATGCGTGTGTTTACTTTATATTCAGAGTGCAAAGTTAATCATAATATAGGGAGATACAACAAGATAGCGCAGACTTTTTAATGTATCATAAATACGAATTCAACGCGAAAAAACAAGAAAAAGGCTGAATTAACATTCTAATTCAGCCTCAGACTAATGAATTCAATTATTTAATATCGCCAATCCAATCTCAAGGATTAACCCAATTACCTACTTCTTTTCGAAACCTGCATCAAAAGCCCTTGCGGAAGGCACAAAGTCGATATGTTTAACCAATCGGCATGATTCTTCGGCGCCTTGCTCACGGTCCATGGCACTATCTTCCCATTCGACCGACAGAGGTCCGCGGTAACCAATATGATTCAACGCCCGGATAATCTCTTCGAATTTGATTTTCCCCCGTCCTAAACTTCTGAAATTCCAGAATCTATCCGGGTTTCCAAAAGTTACATAGCCGCCAAAGACCCCTACTTGCTTAGGGGAATCACTCCAATACACATCTTTCATGTGGACATGAAAAATACGTTCGGGAAATTGATAGATGAAATCGATATAGTCGACACCCTGATACCCGAGGTGACTCGGATCATAATTAAATCCGAAAGCAGGATGATAGTTAACCGCTTCAAGCGCACGACGAGCGGTTGCTGTATCAAAAGCAATCTCGGTAGGATGAACTTCCAACGCAAAGCGTATGCCTAATGCCTGATAGGCATCCAGGATAGGAATAAACCGGTTTGCAAAATCGGCATACCCGTCATTTACCATCTTTTCTGTAACCGGTGGAAAAGAATAAAGGTAATGCCAGATAGAGCTACCTGTAAAGCCTACAACCGTATCCACTCCAAGAGCTTTCGCAGCATGGGCTGTCCGTATCAGCTCTTCGGCCGCACGCTGGCGAACTCCTTCCGGATCTCCGTCTCCCCAGATATAGTCAGGCAATATACTCTTATGCCGTTCGTCAATCCGGTCGCACACTGCCTGACCAATTAAATGAGTAGAAATAGTGTGCAATTGCATGTCATATTGAGATAGCAGTTCTTTAATCTGCCTGTAATATTCCTCATCGGTACGGCGAACATCCAAATGATCCGGAAGTCCAAGTTCTACTCCATCGTACCCAAATTTCTTTGCCTTTTCACAAACCGTCTGCAATGAAAGATCGCCCCACTGCAAAGTATATAATGTAACCGGACGTGCCATATTTTATTATTTATCAGTCTACCATTTTAACCCATTTCACATCACTCTCACTTGAAGCAACAACAGTTTCGATAAACTGCATACCTCTGATTCCCTCTTCAATAGACGGAAAATCCGCACAAGCCGCCGAAGGCTCTTTTCCTTCCTTTATTGCCTGCAATGCTAATGCAAAGTTCTTGTAAATATTGGCAAACGCCTCAATATAACCTTCAGGATGACCGCCTGGTGTCCTCGAATTATGGGCGGCAATTTCGGACATGTAAGAATTGGAAGTACGGATCATTTCCCGTGGGCGGTCAGGCCATTTCATCCACATAGTGTTAGGCTCTTCCTGACACCACTCTAATCCGCCTAGTGTTCCATACACTCTTATTTTCAGTGCATTTTCCTCTCCGACTGCAATTTGAGTGGCCGTAAGCACACCTCGCGCATCACCTTCATAACGGATTAACATAGCACCATCATCGTCCAGCAAGCGGCCCGGAACAAATGTATTCAATTCAGCACAAAGTTCCACTGCCTTAAGTCCGGTAATATACTCTACCAAATTAAACGCATGTGTACCAATATCACCCATACATCCTGCCTTGCCGGAACGTTTCGGGTCTACACGCCACGCAGCTTGTTTGTTTACTCCAGCACAATCACTATACAACCATCCTTGGGGATATTCCACATAAATCCTGCGAATCTTTCCCAAATCGCCGCGAAGCACCCTCATCCTGGCTTCCTTAACCATCGGATATCCTGTATAAGTATGAGTTAATGCAAATAATTTACCGGATGCTTTCACCTGCTCTCTTAAACATTTAGCTTCTTCAAGTGAATAAGTAACAGGTTTGTCCAGCACAACATGAAAGCCATTTTTTAGAGCCATCATTGCTGGTTCGAAATGAACATGATTAGGAGTTACAATAGAAACAAAATCCATACGTTCGTCTTCCGGTAATTTAGATTCCTCCTCAAACATTTCCTGATAAGTGCTGTAGATACGACCTTCAGGCAAAAAAAGTTGCCTGCCAGAAGCTACCGAAACGGATGGCGTTCCACTAAAACAACCGCAAACCAATTCGATCTGTCCATCCAAATTTGCCGCAATGCGGTGTACCGCTCCGATAAATGAACCGTTTCCACCGCCTATCATTCCCATTTTTATTTTTCTTTTCATAATAACAATATGATTTTATGGTTTTGTAAGTTTTGGAACAAATCTAATAAAAAGATACGAGGGGAGGTTAATTATGTCCTTATTTTTTTTCTATTATCAAATAATTAGTATTTCTTTGTGGCATTATTGCTGAAATAATTATTCGGCAAACATTTATATTGTTAACCAACAAAAAACCTCAACTATGAGTAAAAAGGAAATTCTCTTTCTTTTAAGTCTATTATGTTTTTGCAACTGTAGTAACCCTCTTTCTGATGAAGAAGAGAAAGTTCCGGAAATGTTCCCCGTACAGTTTAGTATTCAACTAAACAAAGAAATCATCCCCTATGTAAATACACGGAGTTTTCCGAATGATTCTATCCCCGAGCCCAGAAGTTCGGAAGATTCAATTACTATACCCAACACGGGCGATGTTCAAAGCTTTTGCACGCGTATTGAATATGCTGTATACAACACAGAAAATCCACAGGTCCTGGTCAAACACAAACAATATAAAAGCGAAGATCTAAATATAGACTTTGGCATTGTTTATGATTCATTACCTATGGGAGATTACGAAATACGCCTTCTCGCACATTCGTCCGAAACAAATGAACTCACTGAAAATAGTTTGACATTCGATGAAGTTACAGACGCATTTTATAATCAGACTTCGATAACAATTGGCTCTGGAGACACGATTTCAAGGGAAATAAATCTGCAACGAATTGTTGGTCGCGTTGAATTTATGGCAACCGACGCAATTCAGTCCAATCTGAAACAGTTCCAAATCCTGCTTACAGGTTATCCCAATAAGTTTAACCTGCTTACAGGAAAAGGGATTCAATCAGCCAACGAAGTCACTATTAACCATTTATTTACAGCGGAAGAGACTGGAAAAGTAAACAATATTCACTCCCTGCTTTCCTTTATCCCGGAAGAAAACAAATCCATGGGAGTCAAACTAACGGCAACAGATACGTTGGACAGATACCTCTGGAGTTACTCAATCGGATCTGTAATTCCGCAGGTTAACAAAATCCTTCGATATTCCGGTAAACTATACTCTCCAAGATCCAGCAGTGAGTCTCTCACTCTCTTTCTTGAAAATATTAATTGGGGCGATTCTATTAATATCTCTTTGGACAATTAAAACAAATCCGGCGTATGACTCTTTAACAATCATACGCCGGACTTATTTAAATTACTTTCTCTTATAAAGAAACAACTTCCAACGTTCTTCATTATTACCCTGTTTCTGCATATCATATCGGGCCATGGTAAAGAAAAGGTCCGACAATCTATTAATAAATCGAAGAATAATTTCCGGCAAAGGGTCTTGTTTGTGCAAAGTCCACAGTCGTCTTTCGGCCCGACGGGCAACAGTTCGAACCAGTTGGCAGTGCGAAGAAACCAGAGTGCCACCGGGAAGAATAAAATATTCACTGTCCGACATCTCTCCGGTCATACGATCAATCTCTTGTTCGCAGTATAAGTCTATATCTTCACGTATTTTATTCAAATTCTGTTCCCTGATTGCAGAAGGGGTTGCGACCAGCGACATAGACACCATCAACTCCATCTGTAAAGTATACAAAAATTCTTGCCATTCATGGTTTTCGGGTAATAGTGACCGCACCACCCCTATTGTTGCATTTAATTCATCCAAACAACCATTGGCTTCAATTCGGATATCATCCTTATCAACCCGTTCTCCTCCATAAATTCCCGTACGACCTTTGTCGCCACCTTTAGTATAAATCTTCATTTTGTATTAATTTTTATTTCACAAATCCAATAGATTCGTCTCTCCTCAATATAAATGATTTCAACCAGCTATTGTATACTTATAACGAAAATGGGCCGTTTTTGTTTTGAAACCTCTTACATTACACTAACATTGTGCCTTCTCACCGATGCCTTCTGTTACGATTGTCAGAAGCAGGATTGGTAGGATGATAAGCAGAATTGTCATAAACATACCTTCCTTGTAAATATATTGGATACCCATAAGCGATGGATGAATAATTGGTTTCGAATATACTGCTCAAATCAGACAGTCCGCCCACAAAGAACGCACTCGGAGTGTCATCTGCAATGGCAAATAGGGTAACGGACGATTTACTAACTATTTTTGTTACTTGTTTATCTGCGTCCATAGTGACTCCTTTAAATTTATATTTGATGGCAGCTTTTAGTGCCTGTCCCACTTCCGAATAAGAATACTCACTTTCGATAGCCATATAAACAACCCTTCCGTATGTCAACGACCGTATATAAACCGGCAAATTCTCCTCTTTGAATCCAAGTTTATTATTGTAAGAAGAATCCTTAAAAAAACCCTTACTTGCTGCAGGAGCATCCATATTCACTGAAAAATTGACACTTACCAATTTTACGAATACCCGACTCTGAATATTGAGCTTTTTACTATTCTTTGCCGTATTATCACTAAATATACGACCAAGAGATACATTTCCAGAGAGAGCTTTTTCCAAATCGGAAGATGTTTTAAATTGTGTAAAATAATATTCCAAATCAGCTTTACCGGCAGCCAGATGCTTGTGGTATTCTTTCGAAATCATAGCTGCCTTAAAAGACTTTTTATATCCTGAAGAGCCGGTTTCCTTCGTTATTGAATCAATGAAAGGATCATTGAAATTATACACCACATCAATAGGATTCCTCTCCAGTGCTATTTCATCACCTAATTTATTAGGTAATGAAGACTTAGGATAAACAGCACCAGCATAGATGTTGACTGGAATGTAAATAAACAGATTATCCGATGAATTTCCGGTAGAGGCGACACTCCTAGTGAGGCTACCATCATCGCTTACCAAACAAACATTCATATCACCTATATAAATATCATCCGCAGGACGAGTAGAATTGCTCTCATCCCAAACAAATGGAGAGTTATCGAACCGGCCTTTTATATCCTGTTGTTGGTTATTATCCATAGGATTGTCATCTTTCGAACAAGATAAAAACATGGATAGGATGAATGTAAATAGCACAATTGGTTTACAAGCATACCCGGTATTTCCATTAATCCGGTTGGTTGAACCAAAATTCTTCTTTAGAATTTGAACTTTCATGGTTATATTATTTATTATTCGATCACAAATGTAAACTAAAAGAAAAGGGGTAAAAAGAGTGATCAAGAGGTTCGGGTCCAAAATATAGGTTTTAGAAATGATTACATCGTAGCACATTTATAATCAACCAGATAAACAAGTATAGATATAGGTATTTGTAAGAATAAAAAAAGATTTAGGTCCTGATTCTGTTCGTTATATATGGGAAAACAAAGCGACAAGGAAAGAAAAATTCCATTAATTCAGATGACGATTTAGAAAATCCGCTATATCAGCTCCAGCCTCTATTCCAATTTTCTTCCTCAAACTTGTCCGACGAGTTTGAATAGTATTTGGTTTTTGATCTAGAATAATCGCAATTTCCCCTACCTTGAATCCGGCATAGGTTAACAAACAAATACGATGCTCATATACAGACAAGGCGGGAAAAGAAACTTCTATTTTTTCTGCAAAACCAGGACGCACCAAATTTATAGTTTTCAGTATGGCTTCCCATTGTTCTTCAATATCTTTCTCACCATAGAATATTTTGTTGACTCTCTGTATCATTTGAAGAGGATAAGTCTGCAGAGATTCATATTTTTCGATATCCTGATTGAAGTGAATAATTTTCTTTGCTATATCACATTGTACCATGACAGCATTATGCAGATCGGCATTAAGGCGATAAATAGAAGAATTTAGTTCTCTGTTCATTTCTTTTAATGTGTTGATAGTTTGTTGCGCAACAATTATACGGTTCTTTCGTTTCAACAGATGTATGGCAATCATGGTACCACTAATTACAAGTAAAACAGCCAACAGAAGCAGCCAGGACTGCAAAATTATAGTTTGTTTATCATGGATATTTTTCATCCGTTCAAAATCATACTTTTTTTCTACATCCAATACAGAACTTTGATTTCGCTCATCCATGATCCGTTCAATTGAAAAAGCCCGTTTATCCAGATAGTCGAAAGCTGCTGTATAATTTTTTCTACTCTTTTCCCAATTTGCCAACGCTATATAAATGCTCCCTTGCAAATAACTATCAGTTAAATTATCAACCTCGTTCTTTACACAATCATAATAGAAAGAAGCTGAATCTTCCATTTCCAAACAGGAATATACCTGAGCCAAATTGAGATGATATCGGGGAATTTCAGTTGAATCTGTATTAATCCGGAACGAACGATGAATGTAGCTGAGAGCCTTTTCATATTCTTGCTTTTGGGAGTATGCCAAACTGATATTTTGCATCAATAACGATTCTCCATTTCTGTCGTTTATCTCTTTAGCCAACTCAATTCCTCGCTGAAAGACTACCAAAGCACTGTCCGTTTCGTCCATCAACAAATAGGAACGTCCCTCATTACTAATGGACGTAATCTTATTCTTACTATTATTCCAGTAGAGTTGATTTGTTATTTGATATGCCCTTAGTGCCTGTTCATAAAGCCCCTGCTGTTCTAACAAATCCCCTATATTATTTTGTACTAACCCTTTTAGGTTATTGTCAGTCGTTTTTATTGCTTCGGACAAAGACTCTTTATAAGCATACATAGCTTTATCAAGGGCTTTCTGTTCATAATAAACACAGCCACTATAAAAAGCAGCCAATGCCGTCCACCTGGGATTATCCGCTTTTCGGCGATAATAATTCCAGGCAGTGAAAACAGCGGAATCGGACGCTATACTATGCATCGTTTTATACCGGGCCCGAACACGGGTAACCAAGTATTGCATGTACTGCTCTTTGTTAAAACTTTTTTCAGGATAGAAAATAGAATCAATCAGGTTGAGAGCACTATCAGCTTGTTCGGTGTCGAGCAAACGGTCTGCCCGTCCCAACAATTCATTCGCTTCAGGTTGTGGTGTGCAGCCAAACAGCGCAGCCAGGAGAAAAAAAGAAAGGAAATATTTAACTATTCGCATCAATAAAAGTATTTTCCAATGCAAAGATAGAAGAATTAGATAATTAATACCGCCTTCTTAAACCCTTCATTTACCGAATAAAGTTGGTATATACTTTTTGAACTTTTGCAGGCGCTGGCAACGTGTCTTTGGTCATCTCTCTCATCTTTAGTTGCCATGCCATATTATCTCCAAGCACTTCCATTATTTGTATACCTTCGTCGTCCTGAACAGCTTCGCCCGGACTTGTTCCATGAATAATATTCCAGTAACAGGAAGTTGCCAACATCATTTCGGAGTAAGTGAGGTAATGATTCAGCGTATCTAGTGTAGACGAACCTCCTGAACGACGTACCGCAACAACGGCCGCTCCAACTTTGTGACGGAAAAAGCCCCCGTTGCTAAGTGAAACATAAAACAACCGGTCGAGGAAGCTTTTCATTGTTCCTGCCACACCAGAATAGTACACAGGGGAGGAAAGAATAATGCCATCAGCCTCTTTCATTATTTGAATCCACTCATTTAACGGATCGGTCGTAATACTACATTTTTCGTCTTTGGTCCTGCTGCATTTACCGCAAGCCAGACAACCTCTTACAGCTTTGTTTCCCACATGGAGAATTTCAAAATCTATGCCATTTTCATTTAATTTCCTTCCAATCACCTTAAGTGCTTGATAAGTGTTGCCTTCTTTGTGAGGACTTCCGTTAACTGCTACAACTTTCATTTCTATATTTACTTTTGAACTTTTATTAGAGACAGGATACTATGGAATTATTCCAGAATAAAAGTACAAAAGTACATCTAATATGGCAGAGATAAAAACCAATAATACTGAATAGCCTAATTCAATTACGAATTGAAGTTCTAGAATATTTGATTATATTGAATAAAAAGATCAGAAATTGTAATGAATAAGTATATTATCTCCTTAATGTTGCTGGATTATTAACATTGAAATAGTATCTTTGGCAACTCAATCGAATTAACTTTTTTGCACTATGAAAATTGCTGTCTATTTATTCTTGTCTTTAATGCTTTTCTCCTGCACAAAAACTGAACACGTAGACAGTGAAGCTGTCTATCAAAGTCTCACTCCCGACCAACAAGATGTATGGGACTACTTTATCAGATACAATAACACAACAGAAGTAGCGACTGTAGGAGTTACAGAATTACTTGATTTAGGCGGGCAAATTTCAGGATTCGACCAATTGCGGGTACCCTTTTCATTTTACGGAGACGTTCTTGTAATAGACGAAACAGACGAATATCTACCAAGAATGAATGAAGGTATTCCGTTTAGCCAACTTACTTTATTACACCTGATTGATCAGCGAAGAGGCGAATGCGCACCCTTAATAGACGACATGTTTAACGACTTAGATTACAATCCGCGCATGAGACCATCACGTACAAAAATATTTTTTAGTGAAGGTGGTTTTTACGAGTACATTTACTATGATAGAATACCATCCAAAACAAGACCAGGAATTACGTACAACGTAGATTTCGAAATACTCTGATTTTAATCAATAATACCCAAATATCTGAAAACAGTCATTGTAATTTCTTTTCTGCAAGTTCCAAAATTGGGGTTATTGGATATTTCGTCTTGTAAAAGACGTGTGGCAAAAAAATAAACTGTTTTATTTTTCTCTAAATAGCCTACCCACCAACCGATATTAATTCCATTTTTACTTGTCCAGCCTGTTTTAGCATGAATAACATAGCCATCCTTTTGCTCTGCAACCATTACTCTTTTTACAATTTCCATATGCTCCCTTGAAAAAGGTAATTTGTTTTCATACAGCTTTCTCACAAATTGAACCTGGTTAACCGGCGAAATACCTAATGCTCCGAAGTTCCAAAAATCATCTCCCCGATGAGAGAGGTTGAGATTCCCATAATTACAACTGGTCAAATACTTTTTATAATTATCCTTGCCAATTCTTTTCGC
>Ga0074193_1001787_pt1 | contig 23266 bp, 19 predicted proteins | sample EPASupsiteHSE605_FD_64523 | JGI IMG/M metagenome (GOLD analysis project Ga0074193, IMG submission 64523) | Bioremediated contaminated groundwater from EPA Superfund site, New Mexico - Sample HSE6-05 | ecosystem: Environmental > Aquatic > Deep subsurface > Groundwater > Contaminated ... | reverse complement strand
ATTATCTTGTCATGTTGAGATCAAACATAATGTGATAAGATGAAACATTGATGGTAATGCTTTAAATGATTCTGCATGTTTTTTAGAATTGAAACGAGCCCAAACACGAGAAAGAGGCAAAACACTTTTTTTATTTGTTAATGCTGTGGAAAGCGATCTGATTGAAATATATATTTTCCCTGTTGCTTCCAAAATATACATGATGATGCTGGATATATTGATGATGAAAGCTCTGAATAATTCCCCATATTCGTTGAGATAAATCCAAAATAGGTTAAAAAAAATTTGAAAAATCATGAAAAAATTATTACTAAGTAAAAAAGTCAAACAAAGTAAAAAAGCCCACTTTAAGTATCTTTTTCGTCATGATTATTTTTTCAAACTTGGAGTTAATCTTCATTTTTTGATTTTTTCTAATGAAAGTCTTCATGAAACAAAACCTTCATCGAAATCAAATAATGATGTTAATTCATCCGATTTTGTATATTTTTTGAATTCCCTTCTTCGATATCATGGAATTTGTTGTTCTAATCTTCTTGGATATCTTGTTTATAATAATACAGAATCCCCTCATATATTTGATATTTTCAAAAACAATTTGGTGAAATCGAGTATTCTCAATAATCTTTTTTCATCAATGAAATCTCATTCAGAACAAATACAAGAAAAGAACCGACCAACAAAGAAGCGATGGTTCTCTTAAAGGAAAGCCCGCTTATTGTGAATGGGTCTCAAAAAATCCACCATTTTTTGAATGATATCATTTTTTCAAACAAAAATGATATCATTCAAATCTCTATTTAAACTATTGGTTCATTTATTTGAATGTTATTTCTTCTATGTTGTTTATCCAAGTCAAAAACATTGGAAATCACAAAATATGGTAGATAAAGAGTTGAAATGGAAGCAGGATCTATATTGCATATTACATCATATCATAAAGGAGTTGTTATTTCATTCAATTCATTTAATTGTGGATACTTTAATGTTTCAGGATTTGATTCATTACAAACTTGAATATGTATCTTCAGATTTTGTTGGAATATCAATGGGAAAACTATTACCAAATATCACGATCGGATTTTTCATGAGAGGATATATTGATTTCATGACATATGTTGGTTTTACAGAAAAATACAAAACAATGTATATAAGTACATTTGATCAATGTCCTTTCATATTTAGTCAAGATAATAATGATTACAATTTCAAATTAGTTCCAAATCAACAATTCATTCTTTGGTATCCTAATCCAAATTTGAAATTTGTTAATATTTCCACATATTATGGAAGTTCTAAAGGCAATATAATCAGCAATATTGATTCAACAGGGAGATCTACAATATATAGAATTGATGGAGATTATACATTTGATTCAAATAATGGTATGGCAGTATTTCAATATCAAGATATTTCACCAATATCATCAAAATATTTCAGATTCATTCCTATTGCAAGTGGATATGATCATTATTTTGAGTATCAACAAATCATACATTATGATGATAATCCAACAAACATATACGAATATCCACTTCCAACAATAACACCAACACCAAGAAAGACCGAAATATCCTTTAATACATTGATTATCATTGGAATCATTACCTTAAAAGCTATGATAATCACTACCTTATCAAATATGACAATACATACAAGAGCTTAATTGGAAACTAAAAAGTTATTGATAATCATGTTTCTTTATAATAATACTATCAAACAGACTGTGAAGTTTTCCATTTGATTCTTCTATTATTCAAATGTGATCATGAGAAAAATCGAATAGAAAAAACTTTTAAACAATATTGAATCTTTGATAATCAACAAAATGTTTTTCATTTCAAACAAATACAACTTGTAAGAGCAATAATCTATAAAAAGAAACCTGATTGGCAATGCTTTATAAATGTCAACAATCAAACACAATGATAAATTGATCAATATCCAAATAAAATCTCGAATAATTGATCAATAATAAAGATTTACTTTCATTCCAGTCATATATAATAACAATGTATATCTTGAAATTGCTTATAACTGTTATCAATAAAATAGAACAATTTACTAATAAACAAAAACTCTCACTATAGGATAGAAATATGTGTATGGAAAACTCTGTGTTTCAAATCAAATATCAGTATGCTTGAGGAAAAATCTTAGAGTACTCATAAATCAAAAATACTCAGTATCATTTGTAAAATGTCTAAGAGTGAAAGAGTTTTGCCAAGTTGGAGTTTAACAAAAAACTAAAAAATATCCAGCCTCACTTTAATGTGCTGATTTGATAAATGGTATACTTAAGCGAGGTAAAAATTCTGGGATTATTTATTATGTCAATTGTATAAAATTGATTTTATATACTCTAATGAGCATCCTTAGTTATCTTTTCAATAATCCTGATTTGTTGTTGTTTACAATGAAAGTGACAATTTCAAAAAGTGACATATATGATTGTTTGTTATACTAGTAGCCACGGATGGGGACATAATGCGAGATTATTACCAATTATCAATGAATTAACTGAATATCCTGTGGAGATTGTATCATCAGCACCAAAATGGTTTATTGACCAGTTATTAAACAAAAAGAGGAAGTATCCTATCAAGTATAGAGAAATGAAAACTGATCCCGGATGTATTCAAAAAGATCCTTTTTTGATCGATATTGAGCAATCAATCAGATCATGGAAAGAAATATTTCAGCTTAACGTTGATAGAGTTGAAGTTGAAGTTGAATTGCTGAAAAAAAGGTCAAATGTTGTTTTGATTATCTCTGATATATCTTATTTCGGACAACTTGTTTCCGAAAAACTTGGTATACCTTCAATATGCATAGCTACATTTGATTGGTCTTTTATTTATCAAAGTATCAGATCAAAAGATCCTGAATTTGATGAAATTATCAAAAAAGTTCAGGAAATAAGCTCAAGATTTGATTATTGCTTTGTCCCTGGAACAAAATGCACACCTCTCACTATTGGAAAAAAGCAGGAAGAGTTTAATTGGAGTTCAAGGAAGCCCTCAGTTCCTAGGCCAGAAATGCGCCAGAAACTTGGTCTCGGATTGTATGATGATTCGGCTTTGATGAGCTTTGGGGGGCATCAACTAATGAAACTTGATCCTCAGATATGGAATAATTTTCCTGATATCATCTTTTTTGTTCTTTTGCCTAAGAATGAATGTGTTAATCCTCCAGCTCCCAACGTTAGGTTTCTCCCATCTGAAGAGTGGACACGATATCATACTGATCTTATTAACACTGTTGATGTGGTTTTCGGAAAAATTGGGTATGGATTGATATCCGAAGTTGTAGCATGTAGAAAACCATTCCTAAACGTTCGCCGAATCGATAATCCCGAGTCTCAGTTTCTTGAAAAATTTGTCCATAAAGTTGTTCCTGTAGCTGATATTTCCCCCGAAGACTTTATTTCTGGAAATTGGAATAGATTGTATCCTTTAATGGATATCCAAAGAGATCCTCTTGAATATGAGGAACCAGAAATTAATGGAGAAGATCAAATCGCAAATAGAATCCGATCTATCCTTGGAAAACCCAAACCACAAGAGAAATCATATCTCATGTTTATTAGTATTATTGTACTTATAGTATCATTGGTAATTTGGTTATATAAACACTGAACTCTACTTTGGTTGTGTTTTTGGATTAGCTCTTCCATAGAATTTCTGTAGTTCTTCAATGGCCTCTTGTTCATATACACCCATAATGCAATCATAGGAAGGAAGCTGCGACATTATTGCAGGAGAGTTCATTGAGTAAACAGATCCGCATCCACCAAATCTATCATTTTTACACCCATATACAACAAGAGGAATTCCAATATGCCTAATAGCACTCGCACACATAATACATGGTTCAACAGTAACATATAAAACTGAGTTTTTCAAAAGCTCTCTTGCTTTGGGATTATCTCTCAATAATTTATCGAGTGCAACCAACTCTGCATGCCTCGTTGCATCATTTTGAATATTTGTTTCATTACCTCCTTTAGCAATAATAGTATTATTACATACAATAATACAACCAATGGCAACTTCTCTGACATCATAGCATTCTTTAGCTGTATCTAAAGCAATGCGCATATAATGTTCATGTATTAGCCGTTCTTCTTCTGGTATTTCCGCAATGTTTCTTAAAGTCATATAAGTTTTTAACTCACATGTCACCTTAAATGAATCAGAACACAGAGATAAAAATCAAGGACATTTCGTTATCAGAATCATTGAACCAAATGACAGAATGGAGACATAAGCGATATGGTTTAAGTTCACCGAAATCATTACAGCACAAACTTTCTCGGTCGATACAGATTGTTTTTCGAAACAAATTGAATTTTTTTTTGCTTCTGCTAGGATATTTTGCGGCAGAAACTATTGGAAACGCCGCATTATTGGTTTTTCAATGGACAATAGATAAAGATTCACCAAAAACAAATTATTTAATTCTGGTTCAGCTGACTGCCAACTGGCCTGTCAGGCTATGGAGATCTATATTAAATACAGGTGTGATACATGTGGTTTTGGGAGCATTGAAGAGAAGAGGACATGTTCTCCAATTGAGTGACTTGACAAGCGGTACAGGCTTGTTCTCGTGGAGAATGTTAATACTTATGTTTGTTACAGATGTAGTACTTTCATCATCAATGTCCATCGCTCAGGCCCTTCTATCAACTGACATAGTATGGGCTATTGTATATATGGTTTCTGGCTTCATTCTCAACTGGCTGTTTGGAATGGCTCAAGTTCTTCTTTTCGAGGACCCGAACCTAAATATTGCATCATACTTCATATGGAGCGCTACAGCAGCACTCACACCATCCTTCTTTTTTTCAATACTTTCCTCATGTGTATGTGTGTTCTTTTTAACCCCACTCATTATTACCACCCCAGTATTGCTTGTTTTGCAAATGCTTACCTTTTTCGAAGTCTTCGGGTTTTCCTCACCAGCAGAAGTGCATTACACTGCAAATGAAAACTAAAAAATAGTCAGTTAAAATTATCAGTTGTTTGATCGAACAATGATTGTTGTTGTTCATGAGAAAGGCGGAAATGAATTTTGTGTCAAATGTGAAGAAAATTTCAGCGTAGAACAACTGAAGAAGCAGATATATATTTTTGCGGGTCATCAAATTGAGAATCAGAGATTAATTAGGAAAGGGAAAATTCTACATAATTCTGAGATTCTGAGGGACCTAGAAATCAAAGATATGTCCAAGGTTTATCTGGTTGCGAGGAATGTGAAAAAACCGAAACAAGAACCCAAACAGGGCTTTGATCTATTTGACACGTTAATGAAATCCCCGAGCGATAGTTTTACCAAAGAAATCCTTTCTTTAGCCCATAAAATGAAGGAGAAAAATCCAGAAATTCAGAACTCGATAAATGATGATGATACAATCGAAGAGCTTATCCAAACAATGAAAGATCCGTCTGCTAGGTTAGAGAGACTAAGGTCTATTGATAGAATAATGAATGCTAATGAAATGATTTGTGGTGGGTATAAAGATATAATACATCAACATTACATGATTGAAGATCTATATGATGATATGTTGGATGATCATTGCTTTTCCAAACCAACAATACCAACTGTCATCCCGGAAAAACTTGATTGCCCAAGTAACACCCAACTTCCAATTTATGAAGATGAAATATCACGATTGTTGTCTTGGATTTTATTAATGGCCCGCATTAGGGATACCGATGCCTCAATGGAGTCTCATATACCTACATTTGGAGAATTCTCTGATGCTCAAACCATCACCAAACAACCAGAGTTTGATCAAGTTTTCCATTCAACACCCGAATTTTCATATACTCCTAATACCTATCAAAAGGGTCTTAAGAAAGACAAAAATCCTCCAAATGATGAAGATGACCCCATTTTTGATATAGATTAAGCCTTTTAATAAACAAGGCATGTTAGAGAAAATGATAATATCTAACACTCGCACCCTAATTTCTGTGTTTTTATTAAGATTCTTAACGGATGGAAGTTGTTTCTATGAAAACAGAAGGATTGAGAATGATTATTGCCTTCAAAACATTACAAATTGTTTTTTTACCAGACATACTGCTTATATTGATGAAAATGCGTGTGGAGGTGTTATCTATGTTGCCAATATTGCGTTTGCATTAAGAGTTTCAGATACAACATTCTATCTATGCTCATCTGGATTATTTGGGGGTGCAATTTTTTTTTCTTCCGAAGGATCATTAAATCTCACGAAAGTATGTGCAATAAAGTGTTATTCTTTGGAAAATCATTATCAATTCACAATTTCAGTAACAGGATTTAACGAAACAAACTCATTTTCTCTTGTTTCAATAGTTCAGTGCGCTCCTATCGATGTGTATCAAAACAACATATGTTATTCATTGATTAATGGAAATCAAATTCTCAAATCAGTGAATTCATCATACAACACTGTGAGGGAAGTATCAATAGGATCAGTTGTATCTGATTATGCGACATATTTCTCATTTTGTACTTCAGCAAATAATTATGCCAAAAGGTATATTGGTCTATTTACCTCAAAATACTCAAAACAAAAAGAGTTTATATACTCCAATTTCATTAATAACACTCAAAGAGATTCATACTATGGTACAATTGTTTACTGGAACTCTAACGCTGTTTTTAAGCACAATTACTATTCATCCAATTCTAAACCATTGTTTCATCAAAAAGAAAACAACTCCACAATTAAAAAACTGTTAAGATGCTCTCAAGCGATTTCAAATTTTCATTATTCAACAATTATGTGTCAAACACTTCCTCAGGTTGCTTCAAGGTCATGCTTTTTATATATGTATGGTATTGTCTTTGTCCACTTTTTCGTCTAACGATTAATTTTGTAAATATACTTTATTTAATCGTTGACGATAAATAAAATGGATTCAGCCCCCAGTTGGGAGACTAGAATGATTGAAGTTAAATCACGGGACGGATGGACCACCAATGTCTATTCACCTCTTTTAAGCGTGCGGTGGGGTCTTTTTGCGAAAACTCCAACACTGGCTATAAAAAAACTTTCCCAATTACCCTCAAACACAGTTCAATCCATACTTGAGCATTTATATGCCAACACACCTGTTTCTAGAACCAATTTGCCTGCTTTTAAAGCTTGCAAAATTGTTGAATCAATCCCATTTGTATCAACATACAACGATGATATGATGACGCTTTTGAACGATACAACATCCTCTGATTTTTCGATATATTGCAACGATGAGGTATCAAATGTTCCACTTCATAAGTTTATATTGTACGCTCGTTGCGATTTCTTCAAAGAATTGTTTTTAAATAGCCCATTAATGCCAAGGCTCGTCGAGAAGAACTTCTCAATTAGCGGGCTTCGGATGTTTTCAGAGTATCTATATACAGGAGATATTGTAAATATTGACTTGATATCATTAGTTGAGTTGTTTGGAGCTGGGAAAACATATGGATTAAGAGATCCTGAAGAAATTGATTTTCTTGCTCAAACATACCTCAGACAAGGAATAAATACTGATAATGCAAGTGAAATTAAAGCCAAAGCACATGAAAGAGGACTATCGAACCTTATTTCGATGATTGATTCTTTAAACATTTGATATTTATGAATTTTAGTGTCTAGCTTAACTATTAACAATATCATCATCAACTCATCCATTGAAGGAAATCCCGTATCAACATCATGCACCTATTAGGATTTTTTCATATCAACAATCCCAAATTTTGTTTTCATCCATCACTATTCTAGGCTTGGGCCAAAATGCTCTAGCCCCCAAGCCTACACTATTCTCCATCCAATGTGGTCCAAAATACCAGAAAACACTTTTCATTTCATGTTTGAATCGAAATTAATGCCAGTTATTTGTAAAGTTCTCAAGTCAAATGGAAATTTCTTCTCAATGGTTAAGATCAGGTTTGATCCTAATGATCCAGAATTATCTTTAAGAAGATTGGCAAGGATATCTGATGTAAATCCTATTAAAATGTCAGATATTGATGATGGATTCACAAAATACTATGGAATACAGTGTTTGGCTTGGGCAATCCGGATTGAATTACCAAAAACTCCTTATTGTGACCAAGAGAAGATACGGAATCAAATGGATTCTATGGTTTATGATTCAATTGATACACTCGTTGATTATATTCTCACTCTTGAATCAGATATTGAAAAATTGTTTGGGATTTTTTACTATGAAGCATCTCATATTGAGTATGATTTAGTTGGTAAAAAAAATCCTGAACAACGCTCAGGCAAATTAGATGATGTGTTTAAAACAAACAAAGCTGTTTGTGGTGGGTATGAAAACTTCTTTATGTGTTTATCAAAAAGAGTAAGATTAGAAAAAGCAAGAGTAGAATCATTTTCTAATTTTTCCAAAGGATTAGGATATGATCCATTCGAACAAATAACAAACCAAACAAAAAATTCATCAGACCATGCTTCGCTCATTATTGAATATGAAAATGAATTATTTCTATGTGAACCTACATGGGGGGCAGGATATGTCACGGATGATAAATTCATTTTTCGTTATAATCCAGATTATTTCATGATTCCATTAATCAGAGGGCTACAAGATCATTTTCCTGTGAACAATTCATTGAATAAGTATAATATATGTATTGATTTCCGACAATTTGTTAACACAGGAAAGTTTAAAGGATTTGCTTTGAAATATGAATTGCTTGCTGAGTCAAATCCATTTGATATATTCGAATCAAAAGAGGGATTATCATATTTAGAATTCAGTTGTTCAACAAATGTCTCAGAAATCTCATATAATTTGAAATTGTTAGACAATTCAACACTTTCCTGTACATGTATGGTTCATGTGGTAAAAACAGAAACCCATATCAAAGGATGTGAAGAGAGAATGAGATTTGTTGTGATTATGGCCCTTTTATCCAAAGGAAAATATGAATTCAATCTATTCCTAAACAATAATTGGGTTTATCAATGTCATCCTGTGTGTTTATCTCCAACAACAAAAATCCCATTTGTCAAAGTAACTTCAAAGGGAGAACAGTATAATTTCCGCCCAATTCTACCAAATTCATTTTTAGTACACAATGAGAATGAATTCGGGATTATTAGATATAGAGCTCATAAAGAGCATATTGACAATTTAATTATATTGTCTCCATTGAATAACAATAGTTTTGAGGTGAGTAATAATGAAAAAACATTTAGACCAGAGAAACAGTGTATAAAACTAATATGTGAAGATGATCCTAATTCATATGAAATGCTGATGCTATTCTATTTTCCTTCACCAGGAAGATATAGCCTTGATTTGGAGCTAAGAGAGTCTGAGGGTAATATATGGTTTTATTCAGTTGCCAAATATATATTTGTGAGTCATGAATTAAAAAAAATAGAGAACAATCATCCGATTTATTATATGGAGAATGATAGAAAATCTGTTCCTTTATCTTCAAAACTTTCAGATATAATAGAGCCTAACAATAGTTTTGTTTTAACTCACGATAATCATTTTAATGTCACTATATATCTAGAAAACTGTCAAGAAAATTATTTGACTTTGCGTTCTCCCTCCTTTTTATCCATTAAGCCACAATTAGACATGAGAAAATCAGATCCTCTGTGTTCAAAGTATGTTTTTATTCTCAAATTCTACGAGACAGGAATTTATAAATTGAATTTGAAAATTCCAGGATATCCTCCAGAAAAACAATTCTACTTCTATAAACCAAATCAAGATTCATTACCCAAACACAGTGAGCAACCAAAAATTCCAACATTTGTTGAGGATTTCGTCGAAATAATGCAACAACCTTATATAGAATTACCAGAGAGTAGTGAAAGTGAAGATAATTGCCAGCCTTGTCTTCTCAGGAAGTGTAATTCTCTGCCCTCAATAGAAATTTCGAAAACTAATCAAAACCAAAACAATTTTCATTCAATTGACTCAGTGGCAATTCGAAATACACCAGATGATCCGGAATCAAAAGAACAGAGCAAGTGTTGCCTCCTTTTATAAAAAAGGTCATACGTTTAGATTTAATAAATGATAGAATCGATTGATATAACAGAACCAGCAGCGAAATCCGGCAAGCCATTATGCATTGCTAATATATCTCCTCCTATTTTAAATGTAATTAAGTCCAAAGAGAGTATTAGCTTTATTGAAGTTGGAGATATCATTGTTCAGCACTGTCAAAATGAAGTTAAAGACGAGAAAAGAGAAAGAACTCTGAGAAGAAGAGTATATGATGTTATTAATGTTATGTCAGCTGCAGGCGTAATAGAAAAAAATGGGAAATTCCTACACTATAGACCTGAAGGATATATTAATGAGTGCCAGAGCAATGAAGAAGAGCACAACAGTAGAATACAGGAAAAAGAAAAGCTTCTTTTATCAAAAATTAGACAATTAGTTTTTCATACATTGCTTATAGAAAAAAACCAGATGAGGCCTAAACCTGCTAATGCTGTGAACCTCCCATTCATGCTTGTTGGATTTATCGACATTAGTTCTGGCTCTGTCAGTAGATCACTAGACGGAAAGCAACTTTCAGTCTATAGCAAATCAATCCCATATTTTTTTTCTCATGTTGATGTGTTTAAAAAAATGGGATTCACACTTTCAGACCAACAGAGGCATGTTCGTGCTATACCCATAATTGCTCAAATGGAGAAAGAAATAGTTAATGATATATTGAATGAGAGCTGATTCATTGTTTTTGATTAATAAACCTGATTAGTAATGTTATTGAGTTCTTTACCTCATTCGATTCAATACATGAATCGTTCATTGAGTATAATACATCAACAAGGTCATGATCAAGATGCTTAAGTCTTAAACATAGCTCTATAATCATAAGCTTTAACATATTATCACCATATTCAAGACCCTGAATCAATAAATGCTGATCAATAATACTTGATTCTTCTCCAGATGAGAGTATAATTTGAACTATTGCTTTCATGGCTTCGATTCTTTTATGTATTGTTGAAGTATTTGCAACAATGATTAGACTCGGAAAATACTGAAACATAGTTCTTGCGAAATCTGAAGACCATATTGAAATATTGCATAATATATACGAAGCCCCTTCAGAATTATTGGATAATAAAAGAGAATCGAAATCAATACTAGAATTGAGAGTTGAATAGCTGGCATCATATGACAGTTTTGTTGCTGAAACAATGCATTTAATAGCTTCTTTCTCGAAAGGTGTTGACAAGTAGATCAAAAGGTCTTGTGGATTGTAGAAATCGCAAATACCTTGTTCACAAAAAACTAGAAGGGATCCAATAAAATGCCTTGCAATCATAGATTCAAGTCTTCCTCTCGGGAAACTATAAAAAATGGCTTTTGATAGATCAGACATTGGATTCATACATATGATATCATATCCACACTCACAAGCATGAAAAACGAGTCTATCATCCTGTGAACTCAATGAACTTATATATAAGTTTTCGAATCTATCAGCAAAACCAATTTTAAACTCTGTCACTCGAGTTATTAGGTCGAGAAATGAAGATATCGAGTAGGTTGAATTACACATATTAGATACGATATCAATATTATTGATAACATCGCATTTGATAATTTCAGATATCAATTGATATGATTCAAATGTTGATAAAATAGAGATTATCTTTAGAGAATCTTCAAATACTCCAATATCATCCGAAAACACTAATGATGCAAAGTGATTTATAAAATCACTCCCTACTATATCATCAATAGGTAAACATTTTTGATAATTCAAATAATTAATCACATCTTTCATTTGGATCTTATTCTTTATATAATTATCATAGACAAAATCGAATTTATATGTTGTCCATGAACATGGATCATTGCACTCATCAATTTCTTCGCCGTAATCGATTTCTTCATTTACTGAAGCTCTCAACACACTCACATCTTCTTTATAAAACTCCATCTTGGTTTTTACTCAATGATACCAGTGATATCCATTACATCACCATCAGATGATATTGGCCTAAGAAACTCGATAATCTCATTATTTTCCAATTTAAGTGCCATGTCAAAAGCCGATTCATTGAAGGAAACAAAAAAATGTTGCTGTCAATGGCATTAGGATTTGCTCCTAGATTAATAAGAGTAACAACAATATTGAAAAGACTATTGAGAACTGCATAATGTAGAGGAGTGCGTGAAAATATATCACATATATCAATGTTAGCCCTCTTTTGTATAAAATAATGAGCAATATCTTCATTCCCATTACATATAGAAATAAAGAGTGGTGTCTGATTATCAAATAGGAAGAAAACAAAGCATTTTTGCTATTAACAGTAATACCATTATCCAATAGGATATCTATCAATTCGGTTGAATCTTTTTGGGCTGCATAATGCAATGGATTATTCTTAAAGCAGATATTTCTTCGTCGTTGTCTTTGATACTGAGATTTGATCCATGAGAAATCAAGTAGAATGCAATGTCATAAAAACCAGATTGAATGGATATCATTAAAGGAGTTAATCCTGAGATATCTTTAATATTTTGATTGAATTTTGAATCTACCAATTGTTTAACCAAATTGAAGTTGTTTTCAGTCACTGCTAAAAAATACAATGGTGATCTGATTGTAAACCCATTTAAAATTAGAAAAGAAAGCATATCTAGATTTTTTGTTTTGACAAACTTACTAATGATTCTTTCAATAATATTTTTAAAAACAATCTCATTTCACCAGATTTTGTAGTTGTTCCATGTTTCAACAAGATACTGATAATATCTTTTGCTTCATTTTCTATTGCAAATAACAATAGGTCATCAACAATCTCTTTTGAAAAACAAAAACTAGGTGATTCAAATAAAACGCGAAAAACGGGGGTATTCTTTCTTTTTAAAGAAGCATGTAGAGGTGTCAATTCAAGAAAAAACAATTGAATCTATTATTCTTAATATTCATATCGGCTCCATTGGCTATAAGAACCTTCACAGCTTCAAGATGGCCAAAAAAGGATGCTATGAACAAAGGAGTCTCACCATTACCAAAAAATCAATATCTGTATCAATTGGATCGATTTCTGATCCCTTGTTAATTAAATATTCTATCATTTCTGCATGCCCATTGAAAGCTGCTTTTGAAACTGGCAATTTATTAAGAATTTAATAAATTCATAACATCCCTCAGCATTGACATCAGCATTGTTTGCAAGAAGAATAGTAGCAATATCAATACTCCCATCCATGGCCGAATAATGAAGTGGTGTATCAGCATTATAGATTTTTTTATATGCCAATCAAGTTCGTTTGGATTTTCCCCATTTTCTAAAAGATATTTGACGATCTTACTGCATTTGTTCTGAGTGAAATAATGAAGGGGTGGAGTAGCATATTCATTAACATGTATCTTTTGGATATGGTTTTCAATACAATATACCAAATTTCGAAAATAACCACAAGCCAAAAAATTATAACTTTCTCCTCCATTTTTTGAAGACATCCATTCAATAATTCCTGTTTGCATAAACATAAATGCATATTTCATATCAATGGAAAACCTTGAGAAATCGATTAAACTAAATAATTCAATACTTCCTGAGCATAATAATGAGTTTAATACACTAACTGTGACTTCACATCCAACCATTAACAGATATTTAAAACAATTTATTGAACCGTAGTGTCCAGCAAATGATAGGATATCCATTGATAATGGTTTTTGAGACCATTCATATCTATTCCATTTTAGCTCATTGCTTATAGAAAAACTTGGATTTTCGAAATGCAACTTCAAAGATTCAATATCATCATACTTTAGACAATACTCCACAGATGATGGATGGAATCCAAACAAAAATTTCTCCTTTCTTTTCTTTTTCAATAAATAATCAGCCGACCCAGAGCCCATTATTTTTTTAACAAAAGATGAATAATCAGGAATAATATCCTGATACAAAATTATTGAGTAATGTGATTCTCTTTGATAGTATTCCATGATTTCATTGATATCAAAAACCCCATCAATTAATAACTTATAAAACAAGACTGGGCATTTAAAGAATAATTGTCTTCTCAATTCATTTTTAAATCCAGCTCTATGATACCAACATTTGCAAAGTTGGGCAGCCCGATCAAATTGAAGAGGGCGCAATTCAATGAACAATGCGATTTGTGAAACCAAAAAAGACACCTCCAAATCATCTAAAGAGACTTTAATATCTTCACCCGAGAATAATGCATCTTGAAAATCAACATAGGGTTTCATGACATCAGGGATATTAATGAAGGAAAGATTCATAACTATAAATGAATCGAAACGATTACTAATGAAAAATAATCGTCGAGACTTTATTGACTTGAATTTGACAACAGTTTTTTTAACGAATTATGTCTTTGAAGACTTTTGCTTCTCCCCAAAATCTACAAAAAATGCGCAATTCATTTGATGAGTTTGATGACGATGCTGATGGTGAGATTGAAACCCAAATGCTTGAAAAGGCTATTCGCGCATACGGTCTTAATCCTACATCAGAAGATATTGCAGATATTCTCTCTGATGTTAGCGGATCAAATACTGTGAGTTTCAATACCTTTGTTTTTTTGGTTTACCATATTGGTCGATGCAGCAATTCTTTGAAAGAGCTTATTGCTGCTTTTCAACTTTTTGACAAGGATGGAACAGGAAAGATACCTCTTACTGTTGCAAAAGATATTTTGCTGAAACTCAAAAGGCCTTTCACTGATCAGCAAATGGAAAATCTCTTGAAGACCCTTCACGTTGATAATGGCTATATTGACTATGCGGAGCTTGCCAATCATATGATTTCCAACTGAAAGATCAGTAAAACATTGGTAATTCTATATATTTATTTAATAATAAGTTGCGTGTTTTCGATTATTGTTGTCAACATGCTTTTTGTAATCTCTTTAACACTATCATCATCACAATTAGCAAGCTCCATTAATGGATACAATATTTTATGAATATGCCATCGATTATACTGGTCCAGTGTTCCAAATTTAACTGGAGGAACGCTAACAGAGAGAATGTATGTAAGAACTTGAACAATATCATTGCTATCTATAATTCTCGACATGATTGATTCAAGAATTATGTGAAAACAGTCATTAAAGAATTGGGAAGAAAATGAACTCTTAGAAGGATCACAATAATTAGACCATATATCAATTAATAACAATTTATTGCTTTTGTTTTCAATAATAAAAGATTTTTGGTTCTCTGGTTCAATATCACTGATATAATGTATCATTTTTCTAATGCATGATTCTTTATAATCAATTCTCATGTGCTGTATACTATTAAGTAGATGGTAATACATTTTTTCATCTCCTTTTTGGATACTAAGGGAAATGATGGACTCAATGATTAAATTGGTTTGCTTAACATCAAAAAACTTGGTAAAAAATGAAATTACTGAAAAAACATAGTCTTTTGGTATTCGATCTATTAATTTGGCTACCATTTGGGATATATTCTCTTTTACAAAAATTGATTCCGATTCAGAGAAAATTTGGGAATAAATGTCCATTACTTTAATGGTTATAGTCTTCGAAAGTGGGAGTATAGAAATCATGGATGATAAACACTTGTATGTTGTTATATTGATGAATGTAGGACTTGGAAGGATTGTAGATATTCTTTTGATTATAGATAACCAGTTAAGAACATTGTTTTCATCTATATGTTGAATCTGCAAAGGTAAAATTTTCCCAAGCAATCTACCAAAACCAGAAATTACAAGTGAATTATGGGGTTCTTTTTCTAATAGAAATAATACTATGGCCTCAAATGATGTCAGCAAACCAGAATAAAATACTTTGGTGAGACTTTGACACTGAAAGCATTCTTCATAAAACAGTAATGATGTTGATGCCACTTCTTGAGAACCACAAGATTGCATAAATAAGTATTGTTTCTCAATCAATAGAGGCCAGAAAGCACTTAAAAAATGTGATGAGTTAGAAAATTGCTCCCAAAAAGTGCACGCACAATGTTCAATAGCTAGGATAGCATTCCCTTGAATTACCCATGAACCTGATTCAAAAGAATCAAATGTCATGAGTAAGGGCATAAAGCAATTGGTTATAAGATGAGGAAATATCTCTAATGGCATTTGATTAACATTAGAGCTTAATAGTGCAAAAAATGTTGAAAGAGCTCCTGAAGCAATATCTGATCTTGAATCATGAAAGAAGGTGAGCATTCCATTTAAAACTTGCATCCAAAACTTAACATGTGTGTGCACACTTGGCATTATGTTCCACATCAATCCAAGTGCTGACAAAGACACATTAAAATCAACTTTTTGAAAAACATACACAAATATTATATCAATACACATTTCTTTTTCAATATCTCCCATTTTAGCAAAACAATCGGTACATATACAACTTAAAATAGAGAAAGATATATCTAAAATATGAGTAAATGATACACAATAAGAATTATTAATTGATGATAAAACATGAATCCATCCTTTAGAGATGATGTTCGTGAAATTTTTCACCAACACCGATAAAAGTTCATATAACCTAATCAGTGATGAATTAGATTGTGATGATGATTGCTTTTCTATTAAACAATAAACAAGCTCAAGTATCTCTAATTCTGAGCTAGGAGTGAATAACTTGGGCAAAGTGTTTGAATAAAGATTAATTACCGCTGTTTCCGATTCAGAGGACTGTAATTGTTGGATTAAATCATTTTTTGTTTCATAAATAATCATCAATTGGTGTCTATTAGGGATTAAAATCACGGATTCAAGAGTCTGAATTGTAAATGCATTGCCTTTGGAAAGAGCACGAACTAAACATGCAATTCCATTGTCATCTAGGAGTAAAGCAAAACTTGGATCAATCTTGGCACCAGGATATGAACCTATAGAGTAGAATACTCTTGAAAAGCACTTTTCAAAGACCTGCGGATTTGAATTTAGCAGTTTAATTAGAAATTGATATGTTAGGGCCCTTTTTTGTTTAAATAGAAACCCTTTTTTGTTTGAATGAAGCAAAGAGTTTGACAAAAGCTCCAAAGAATCAGGATCTTGTCTAAGTATCTTTTGATTTGATACAATTGAGCACAAAATCCTTAAAAGAACACCTTTTCCATGTGCATTATTGATTTTGGAAAATATTCCAATAAAAGAATTAATTGCTTGAAAAATGATTTCACATGATTGAAGTTCCGAATATCGAATAGCTTTGATTAGGATTGTTAGCAATAGCCTCCAAATTGAAGAAAAAAGTATAATACTCTGATTTGATGGCGGAGAAAGCATAATCCATAATGATATTTCAATGGGAGCCGATGAAAGCAATGAATTCTTCTGGTTAACATCGGATATATTAATTTGATCCATGTTAAACACCACAAGGTTACTTGAGAGATAATAATCACAATATGAATTGAGCTGTTCAAATAATGGTATAATTATGGAACAATTATTATCACAATTAGTAAAGAAATCTGGCAAAAAATTGGGTCCAATAAAAAGAAGATAGCGAAAAAACAAAAGAGAAGAGTGATTCTGTTCACTCTTTGGGCTCAATCCTTTCAAAAACAGCTTAGAAACACAATAACAAGAATCAGCAATATCAGATGTATGGTGATATATTATTGATGCTAACAAAGATATTGATAATGGATCATAATTAACGAAGCTCGTTAAACTAGAAACTATTTGAATCAATTGCGGGCATTGTTTAAGAAATTCATGATGAGTGCTAATAATAATAGTCCATAATTCCAATGCAAGATTGTGATCTATCTCTTCTACCCTCAACCATGAAGTTTTCTTATTCTGCAACAACGAAAGAAGATCATTGAGTATCAAAAACGGAATGATATAAAGAGGATTAGAAAACTTAGACGGTGCTATTTTAGAGTATTCCACAATCAAATCGCTTGTTTCATAATTCAAAGATGACGAATTAGATACAAAACTGAACTCTACCGTAATCATTTGCTGAAAACAAGCAAATGCGGTGGTCGAAACTGTAACATCAGAGTGCGTTGTTAAGCGAAGGATAATAGAAAACAAAGATCTAATAACATGCAAATGTCCTAAATACCGAGCGATCAATGATGATACTGTTTGTATTATTTTTAAAATCATATTTGCATCATAATTTATATATGAAACTTCGAGTAATTTTAAAAAATGAGGCATCACAGATGGAGCAATACATTCGGCAGATATACAATCAAGAATTGCGTTAATCAAGGGAAAAGTCTGATTTAATATCTTTTTGCTCGATAATATCACCCGGCAACACTTAATTAATGTAGATCCAATCACATTTGTCGAGTTTGAAGGGGAATTCGTTTTAATTCCAAGTAAAAACTCATTTACCGATTGTTTTACTTCTTCGGGGTATCTAAAACCAGAAAAAACTCGAATTTCTTCAACAAGAACGGATAATCTTTGAGCCTTCATAACTAAAACTAATTCATTTAAAGTTTTTAGCAGCATCCGCCACTTTCGGATGGTTTTGGATCCTTGTCTATTGGAACTCCACCTACAGAAGATGCAGGACCTTCTTTCATGTGAATAAGCTTGGAAACTGACATTTGGAACATTCTTTCAACACCGCTTCCAGTTTGGGCGCTAGTTTCCGTATACAGTGCACCGTTTGATTCAGCAAACTGCTGTGCGGCTGTTTGGTCTATTACACGAGAATCCTGTAGATCTGTCTTATTACCACAAACCATGATAATAATTGATCCACTAACATTTGTCTTCAGCTCCTTGATCCAATAACCAACAGATTCGAAGCTGGAATTGCTGGTTACATCATAAACGATAATGGCTATTGAAGCACTTCGGTAATACATAGGTGCAAGTCCTCTATATACTTCCTGACCAGCTGTATCCCAAATACGGAGTTCTAATTGATGGTTTTCAATTGTTACTTCTTTGGCAATAAATGCAGCACCAATTGTTGGCTTAGGACTCTCAGGAACAGCATTGGAAACATATTGGGAAATTAGGCTGGTTTTACCAACTCCACTATCGCCGAGAAGAACAACCTTCGCAGATGTTAAAGGCTCCGACATGTAAAATGTGACACGGCCGTTAAAATCTCATTGTATTTAAAACACTGCCAACTTTTATTGAATTAGGGAGTTCAGGCTTTCAAAGTTTTCCTGGTCGATTAGGGCCGAGTTCTCTGGCCTTGAGAAAAACACAATTAGCATTTTCAACACGTTTGCCTCATCGATTGGGAGAATTACTTTAGGGGAAAACAGAGGTTCTCCGAATTCAATATCAAAGTCTTCTTCTTCTTCGAACATAGCATCTTCTTCCTCTTCGAAATTACAATTCTCGAAAGCCTTTCTTTGGGCTTCTCTTGCCTGTTTTTTCATATCTTTTGAAAGGGAATCGGAAAAGTCATGGAGCAATGAGTTGATTGCGAGAGCTGCTTCTGAAAAACCAGTCTCTGCGATGAATATCAGACCAAGAATCCATGTTTTCATGTCCCTCAATAATGGAGCATTATCTTTGCATGTGCTTTCGATCCACTTCACCAAAATATCTCTTGGAATACTGCTGCTGATTTCGCCCTTTGTTACAAATAGAGCAGAAGTCAATGAATAAATGCAGCTCAAGAACACAAAACTATCTACTGGTTCTTCATTTGACAATATTGAAATGGGTCTATCAATAAGATATATGTATTGTGTATCAGATAACAGAATTGATGTAATGATAATAATTGCACTTGCTAAGCAAGTTGGCTCATGCAAAGATGTGTCATAATTCGAGATCATTGAATCACACAACGATAATACTTGATTTAGACATTCATCATTCTGACAAAACTCCTTCTGTTTGATTATCAATGGAACAAAAAACTGAACTGTATCATTAATAATATATGTATAAATAGGATCAGAAAGCAAAAAATTAGTCAAAACAGGTACTAAGATCAGTAATTTGGGAGAGGGTTTATCCATTCTAAGAGAAAATACAGAAATCATGGCAATAATATCCCTAATACTACTGCACTCTGGCCAGTTTGTTAGAGCTATTGATGCGAACTCTATGCAATAATCTAAGAATCTTGGAAGTTCAGATGATTGTTGACTATCCAAAATACTGACAATGCTATTAATCATCTCATCTTGAGATTCATTCTTTAAGTCACTATCTTCTTGCTCATTTTCTATAAGCCATGATTCTAATAAACCCTGTACAATACTAAGTCCATATTCATTAAAACAGTCGAATGAATTTGTTAAATATTGAAGTAGAAAACCTATTCTTGTATCCTTCACATTACAAGAAAGCAAACTCAAAACTGATTCCAGAAGCATTTTAGGGTCAATTGAACCTAAATCATTTGATCGATTTAATGCAATACAAAGCAATGTAGCTGCTGAGATTCTTAAAACTGGATTGTTCGGATGCCCGTTAATCAAAATGTGAGCTGATAAATCCCTGATTTCAGATGACGAATAATTACTATATTGCAGAAATACAAGCAATGTTGGAACTAAGTAGACTTTAGCTGTGTCAAGTAATACTTTATCAAAATTAACCTGAATTTCATCATAATACAGCTCAGGATTATACTCAATAACATTTTCAATATCACAACTAGACAATAAAAAAGAATACAGTTGTGATGACAATTCTTTAGGTGCCTTTTTACTGGTTAAGCCTCGAAACATCTCATAACATAAGAATACTCTGGCTTCAAAATCTAACTCGTGAACAGGATCTGTGCCAAAGAGAACAGATATCATATCAAAAGGAGGGTTTTTCAATGATCTATAAATAGATATATAGTAATAACATGACTTTCTCACACTGTCATGATCGGTGGATGACTCCAAATTCATCACAAAACCAATATATTGCTCCGGATTCTGATAGTAATCAAGAATCATTTCATTTGTAAGAGATGCAGCAGGAATTAAACAACTCTTCACAAAATTTGCATTCAAAAATGTGGTAGAAGCATTGTTTTTCAGTAATACATAGACACATTTCAACAGCAATGATAAAACAGAGTCAGATTTCTGTGTACGATTTTCAAGATATATTGGGAATAAGTCCATTATACATTCTTCAATAACCTTAATATAGTGTCCCGTTAAAACTTGGTAGAACTCAGAATAAGTTGTTAATCGATTTTTATCTGACATGAATGATGCAATAACAAACCTGATTAACTCAAAGATACTCTCTCTCATTATATCAACATTCTCGCCACTATGTTCCGTCAAAGAAGAGGATAATAAAGAACTGATTAAATATGATAGATTATCTGTTGGAATTTGATGATTTCCTTTCTTTAAAACAGCTAAAAATGTTTTAGTTACAGCAGATATGTAGCTTGGTTCCATAAATCCACTAGCTATATGACCCTTGAGGATACCCTCGAGTAATAATGCTATATCATTAAGATTCATCAATGAATCTTTTCCTTTTTCGTCCCTATATTCATTTATAATGATAGATAGAATTTCTAGTGTTGTGATAGTATCTTTCTGGTCAATAGGAGATCCAAGCATTTCCATTAATGAATGAAACAAAAATGGGAGGGGATCGAAAGATGAATTGTATGCCCTAATGATAAAAACTCTAATGCATTCAACAAAATGCTGTCTTAAAGAAATGTCGATCTTAAAACAAAGATCGAAGCATCTACTAATAACGTTCTGTGAGTAACTATGCTCAATCAACTCGCTGCTTGAATTCTCCTTTAATCTCCAAACATTGGAGACCATACTAACAAGAATAACGCACAAACCATTCAAGAATTTTAAATCATTAATCACTCTGCTATCTTCAAATAAAGAAAATAATTCATAAATATATTCAGGATTATTAATCATTTCCCTAATCGCATTATTAGCGTCTGTATCACCGTTAATGAACTGATAATAGAGAGCTAAATCCATTTATTTGGTAGGACCAAAATCCAAAAACAAAACTCAAATTCAAGCAAATGAGAGACAATTTAGTGCATAATAGAGATAAAACTACCTTTAAAAAATAAGAGATCCTTGATTCATTAGGTTCCATCGTTGGATTGTCGAAGTAACATATGTGTCTATAATTTCATAATCAGAATCACAAACATTCCGACAAAACATAGCCATTTTTGAGAGGTCTTCATGGGATTTGGTTTCTTTGATATCATTTGTTTTATTTGAAGAAAGTGGCTTTCCAAATGATCTGACCATTACTACTTGCTCAGGTTGATTCTGGGAATTAATTGGATAATTCTCATAGAACCATGTCATATTCATTTTCATAAGGCTATTCCTTTCAAATTCTTGAGCAAATGAATGAAGCTCCTCTAATGTAAACTCATTGCTCCTTTTCATATGAGATAGTACTTGTGGTATTGTCACAGAACTCTGAATCTTCTCAACTTCTCCCTTAGCCCATGAGCTCACCAGAATATTTTTAATAAATTCATTTAACTCGGGGCAAACATTCTCTTTTACAGCATAAATTGCAGAAGCCACTTCGGAATAATACTTCTGAGGGCAATTCTTACTCTGAATGATTTCTTCTAGATTTTGGGTTAGCACCTGTATTGTTTGCAATAAATAATTTATGGCAGTTTCATGCTCATAGGAAGAGCAAAAACTGGTAAAAGAATTAAATGCAGAACTAATATTGCCTACTTTCACCTGGCCCAATAAGGTGTTTTGTGATTTACTTCTTATGAGACTAGATTTAGTTAACATACTTCTTAAATGAGCAGATACAATCCTAAGCAAACCTTTACCTGTCTCTGCCCTTTTCATTTTTGGAAATTTATTATTTAAAAAAAGTGACAATTATCGACACGATCAATATACTTATCAATCTCATTTCCAGTATTATTCAAACACTTTTTTCCGATTATATTTATTGGTATTCCTTTAAAAGTGGAAATTTTCTCCACTTTTTCCAATAATGTCAGAGAAAACTCAAATTATACATATAGGCCATGATTTTACCCTACTACAAAAATTTAAACCTACTACAAAAATTTATAAAATTTTATTTTTCATTTTTTTATTTTCATTATATCTCATGATTGAGCAAGCATATGCTGTTCCAATTTTGGAAATAAGGGAGAGACTTAACCTACAATATTCTAGTTATCTTTCTGTAAAAATTTCTAATCAATTGAAGGAAAAAAAACATGTTTGTCGAAATGCCCAAATTCTGGATCTAGTGGATATTCTTGAAAACGAACATTTACCATATACTTTACGGACGGTTGGTGAAATATTTTCAGTCTCACATGGGGTAATAGCCCAT
>Ga0074193_1001093_pt2 | contig 23279 bp, 22 predicted proteins | sample EPASupsiteHSE605_FD_64523 | JGI IMG/M metagenome (GOLD analysis project Ga0074193, IMG submission 64523) | Bioremediated contaminated groundwater from EPA Superfund site, New Mexico - Sample HSE6-05 | ecosystem: Environmental > Aquatic > Deep subsurface > Groundwater > Contaminated ... | reverse complement strand
GTGCTTAATTTATAAAGAGAGATGTAATCTTTAATTCGTAAAATCTCTTAATTTGTATTTTTTAATTTGTTATTCTATTCTTTTTTCCGATTATTGCTCTGAAATATCTCCTTTCTCCTCTAAGAGGGTAATTCTTGTAGCTTGTATTTGATAGAACTAAGCGGTTTAACTGAGAAACCAATAGCATTAACCTGACTTTCCGCAGATGTCTGACAAATTCATCTATTTTTTATTAATGAGCCTATCCCAAAAGCCACTTTATTATTAACCCCTGGGAATTCTCAAAGTCGTTTTCATGATCTTGATTGATTCTTCAAAATACAAGACCCAAGAAGCAAATTTCAAGTTTTGGGATGAGCTCACAGTCTAAAAAGGATATCGGAACAGTTCTGATAAAGTAATATTTTCATAATTTGATACTCTAATTCTTACCTTTGGGTATCATTTTCTTGATGATGAAACTGATTAATTTCTCTAACTGTGAAGTTTTACACCGATTTTGTAACAAAACCAAATCTTTCACGCTAATTTTATCATGCCTTATTAATTATGTTTTAAAATAACGAAAAATGCTTAAATGTATAATATATTAGACTCCTTGAAAAATGACTAGTTTTTTAAGGAATATTAAACCTTATTTGCCCAACTAAATGTAGCTTCAGTCCTTTTCCAATTAATATACATTCATTAAAGGGATTATTTGCTGTTTAAAGGAATTTAAATCCTTCATTAGTGAATTAAACTTTAGTTTCCCCTTATTTTTAACACTGAACTTTGTATAGATGAAAACAACATCAGATGTTTTACTTATAAATAAACATGAATTGTAAAAGAATAAAGTATTTATTTTGCTTTTTTTTGATTTAAAAGATTATTATCGATTATTTATTTAAAAAATTGATTTTTAGAGCATGCTTTAAATGGGGAAACTCTATATGCATATATGTTATCCAAAATAAGTATCGTATCCCCTTAGTTTTAGCATTGATTTGGAAGGACCCTATTAAATAAATAAGATGTATTTCGTGCGCCTTCATCTTATCAACAAACCAGGTTTAACTTCCTGTTCAGCTTCCGGAATAAATTCATCAAGCATTTATCTATGAGTTCACAAAATGCTTTTATAGCTTGAAAGTAATTACGCTGGATGTTCGTACTTGCGTCAATTGACAAGAGCCAATTCAATACAATTAGATTGTTTTTCAGTTTGAAGCTTTTCATACTATAAATCAGCTGATCGATTGTATATGAATACCTGAACACAGTAATTGATAAATATATCAACCTCCTTCCAGTTTAACTAAAATCATATTTACCGGCTTATCGGGCCTGAAAGCCCAAATTATAAGAGTCCGCAAATCCAGCTATAAAGATCGGAAAGGACCTCTCGAAAGAGAAAGAGTTACCTCGTTTCGGGAAAAGTAGATTTCTAGCAGCCAGGGGAGAAGAATCGGCACTATCTCTCGGGATCTGCAAAGACAACCTAATTCAGAAAAGGTGGCATGTATGACAACAGTATTTGATGTCCCTGCAATGGAACTTATCGAGAAGGTTGCAGGCATTCTTAAAGAAAATGAAACCGTCGTTCCCCCGGAGTGGGCAAAGAACGTAAAGACCGGGGTTCACAAAGAACTCCCTCCGAACAACGATGACTGGTGGTATATCAGAACCGCAGCGATCCTGAGAAAAATCTATACCGACGGGCCTATAGGAATTGAAAGGCTCAGATCAGTATACGGTGGAAAGAAGGACAACGGATCACAGCCGTCCCATAAAGCAAAAGGCAGCGGTTCGATTGCCAGAAAGGCAGTACAGCAGCTTGAAGCTGCAGGTTACCTGCAAAAAGTAAAGGACGGAAGAACGGTATCTGCAAGTGGACGCTCCATGCTTGACAATGCAGCTAATGAGCTCAGGCAAGAACTTGTTGAGAAGATCCCTGGACTTGCAAAATACTGAGAATTCCATCCGAAAGGGACCTGAAAAATTTTTAGGATTCCCTTTCAAATATCATAAATCTCAATCCAGATTATTGATCTTAATCCAGATATTATTAATCATAACCCAGATTGCTCCGGAAAACCGGTTTTTTAGATGATTGCCATGTCTACAATGGATGACGAACTTAACGAAATCCGAAAGAGACGGCTTGCAGAAATTCAGAAACAGCAGGCACAGAACCAACCGTCTGACATCCAGGCAGCTTACCAGCAGGAACAGGCAAAAGCTGAGATGGAAGCTCAGAAACAGGCTATCCTGAGGCAGATCCTTACTCCTGAAGCAAGAGAACGCCTTACAACTTTAAAGATGTCAAGACCGGCTCTTGGGGAACAGCTTGAGATGCAGCTGATCTCGCTTGCTCAGAGTGGAAGGCTTCCGTCTCAAATTAGTGACGAACAGCTTAAAAATCTCCTTATGAAGATGCAGCCAAAAAAACGTAAGACATCTATAACCAGAGTTTAAAAACAATGAGAATTTCGGTCCTGTTTAGCGGAGGCAAAGACAGTTCGCTCTCTGCCCTTTTAATGGAACCGTTTTTTGAGATAGAACTTGTAACCTTTAGTTTTGGCCTGCTACCCAACGGTGAGCTGGCAGAAAAAACTGCAAAAAGGTTAGGATTCCCACACAGGGTTCTTTCTCTGGAGTGGGAGGTCCTTGAAAAGGCTTACGAGAAAATAATGAAAGACGGTTTCCCGAAAAGTGCTATTAATTATATTCACGAAAAAGCCGTAGAAACTCTTGCTTCGGATCCGGAAGTAAAATTCATTGCTGATGGAACCAGAAGGGATGATAGAGTTCCTGTACTTTCGATCTCACAGGTACGAAGTATCGAAGATCGATTGGGAGTTCAGTACATATGCCCTTTGAAGGGGTATGGCAAAAAAACGGTGAGTATTCTTGTAGAGCGTTATCTGAAAATTGAAGAAGGGCCGAGTGAAAACACTCAAAAAGCTGATTACGAAGCCGAGCTAAGGGAGTTAATCAGGCAAAGAGACGGTAAGGAGAAGATAAAAGAACTATTTCCTTCCCATATCCAATCTCATGTGCTTTCCAGGAAAAACTGTAAGAGCAGGCCTTAAAATCACGAAGTCTTCCGGAAGGGGAAAATTCTGGAATAAAGATTTATACAATAATCGAGTTATATTCAACTCTTATACTGCTGCAGATTAACCAAGACCCTTATAAAACTTACCGGATATGGTTTCAAAAACTGCTGCTTGACTGGCAGGGAAAAAACCTCGATATGCAAGGGTTAAAATCATCATCAACTAATTATCGGATATAATCGGAAATTAACAAAATTAAGTTATTTTAGGTCAACAGGTGTGATCCACTTGAGTCATAACATGAAAGGACAGAAAATACGCCTTGCAAAGGCACACAAACAGAACACACGTATTCCAGTGTGGGTTATTGTGAAAACTAATCGGAAGGTTGTGAGTCATCCCAGACGCAGGCACTGGAGAAGAAGAAGCCTGGATGTGAAGTAAGCGAGGAAGGTGGGAAAAATGGCTGACGACACGGTAAATGAGCAGATATATACTATCCCTCTAAGGGCAGTAAGGAAAGTCCCTGCATGGAAAAGAGCAAACAGAGCAGTTATTGAAGTAAGAGGTTTTCTCGTAAGGCACATGAAGGTTGATTCTGTACAGGTCAAACTGGACAAGTCAATTAATGAGCGCCTCTGGGAAAAAGGCTGTGAAAAGCCTCCTCTTTCCATCAGAGTCAGAGCTGTAAAATTCGCAGATGGCGAGGTACAGGCAGAACTCGCCCAGTAAAATATACCAGAAGACGCGAAGCTTCAAAGAATATGATTCGAACAGTGGATATATACGACACCCCAATGATCGGGGTCTTTGCAACCTGCACAGAAGATGTTGTTCTTGTTCCAACCGGAACAAAGCCCGAAACCTGTGCCGTACTTGAGGATTCGCTCGGTGCAAAGGTCATTGATACTCTTGTAAACGGAAGCGTTGTTATTGGAGCTCTTTCCAGAGGGAACTCAAACGGTTTCCTTTTTTCACACGGGACCGATACCAGGGAAATAAAAGAACTGACAGGAGTTAAGGCTGAGATCCTTCCGGGCAGGCTGAATGCAGTAGGAAACATCGTACTTGCAAACGATTCCGCAGCCCTTGTCCATCCCGAACTGTCAGACAAGGCTATTGAGGTAATTGCCAGTACCCTTAAAGTAGAAGTTTACAGAGGAACAATTGCCGGGATAAAGAACGTAGGGATGGCAGGAGTTGTCACCAACAAAGGGCTTCTGGTGCACCCGAAAGTGACAGCATCGGAAAGAGAAATTCTGGAAAAGATATTCGAGCTTCCTGTAAACATAGGAACTACGAACTTTGGAACTCAGATGCTCGGCTCAGGCCTGCTTGCGAACTCAAAGAATTATCTGGCAGGTTCAGACACTACAGGCCCCGAACTTGGAAGAATTGAAGAAGCCCTTGGATTCTTAGATTGATATTAATCCACCTGTTTCATAAAAAGTTACAGCAAGAGTGGTGACCAAGATGAAGAACTTTATTGTTAAAGGTAAATTTAAAGCAGGAAATTCCTGGGAAAAATTCACAAAGCAAATCGAAAGTCAGAATGAAAAGAACGCAACTGATAAGGTCTATTCTGTCTTCGGAAGCAAGCATGGGATTAAGAGGAGCCAGATCCAGATCGAAAGCATTGCTGAGGAGTGAAGGATATGGTAGAAGTCAGTGAAGAAGACATGAGAAATTTGGCAGCCAGGCACCAGGAGTTCCAGAGGCAGGCCGAAGGCTTAAGACAGCAGATGAACATGGTCCAGGCTTCCATTACAAGCTGCGACCAGACAATTGTAACCATCAACGAGCTTAAAACCGTTTCAGCTGAAGGTAAGATTGCCGAAACGATGGTACCTGTTGGATTTGGTTCATTCGTTTACGCCGAAATAAAAAACGCAGACAAGGTTATTGTGGACCTTGGAGCAGGCTTTAGCGCAGAAGAGACTGCTGATGAGGCCATTGAAACTCTGAAACGCCGTAAAGAGCAGCTTACGAAAATTCTCGAACAAATGAATGCTTCACTGACTAAATATATACAGGGTATGCAGGCTCTGGAATCTGAAGCTGCAAAGCTTCAGCAACCCAGCCAGGCCTGAAAAACCTGTCTCAGAAACAAAAGATGGAACTCAAAGCTGCATTTGAGAAAGAACTTTTTATTTTGACTTAACTACTATTTTTTATTGGCTTTTTTTGGAATGGGATCCTATGTTCAACAAATTCAAAGAGAAACTGGGGAATTTTAAAAAGGCGCTCAGCAAAACTATTGATGATAAAGCAGTAGACATCGAACCTGTGGTTGAGCCTGTACCTGAGGCTGAAGAAGGTTTTGAAGAGGACATTGAGCCCATTCCTGAGGAAGAAGCTCTTGAAACGCTGACTGAAGAAGAAAGTTACGAAGCCGAACCCGTAACGGTTGCTCCTGCAACTGTTGAGACAGAAGATAGAAAAAAGGCTGAGTACAGGAAAAAACTGGAAAACAGAAAAAAGGCGATCGAGAGCAAACCCGAAGAAGAAAACATACCTGAAGAAAAAAAGTCCTTTTTCAAAAAATTTTCAAATATAGGATTTACAAAGAAAGCAAAAGCTCTGGTCCTTAATAGAGAAGTTTATCTGGATAGTAAAGACCTGGAAGAACCTCTCTGGGAACTTGAAATGGGACTTCTTGAAAGTGACCTTGCCTTATCGGTTTCCGAGGCAATTGTGGAATCAGTTAAAAAACAACTCACAGGTACTACAAAGCGCATTGGCAGCAATACCGGAGAGATTGTAGAGGAAGCCCTGAAAAAAGCCATCCTTGATGTGGTGTCTGCCAATACTTTTGACTTTGATGAGTATGTAAAGGACAGGGAAAAGCCTGTCCATATTGTATTTGTCGGAATTAACGGGACAGGAAAGACGACATCGATTGCAAAAATGACACACAGGCTGCTCAAATCGGATTATTCGGTAGTCCTCGCTGCAGGAGATACTTTCAGAGCAGGTGCAATCGACCAGCTTGGGATCCATGCCGACAGGCTAGGAGTAAAAATGATAAAACATCAGCCTGGCGCTGATCCTGCTGCAGTTATTTACGATGCCGTGCAGTATGCAAAAGGTCATAAAATTGATTTTGTGCTTTCCGATACTGCAGGCCGAATGCATACCAACCTTAACCTTATGTCACAGATGGAAAAGATCTGCAGGGTAAGCACTCCTGACCTTATAATTTTCGTAGATGAAGCCGTGGCAGGGAATGATGCCGTTGAAAGGGCTGCGCAGTTTAATGATGCTGTGCCAATCGACGGGTCCATTCTGACAAAAATTGATGCCGATGCTAAAGGAGGAGCTGCAATATCCATTGCCTATATCACAGGCAAACCCATTCTCTTTTTCGGAATGGGGCAGGGTTACGAAGATTTAAAAAAGTTCGATCCCGAATGGTTTATAGGCCAGCTTTTTAACCAGTAAATCACTTCAATGCGGAGTTATTGACTGATAACAAATTTTCCATATCAAAGATGTGCAGGCGAATACTGTTCAACACTGAATGTATTGTCATCGAGGGAGCCTACATTTGGGATATCGGCCAGCTCTGGATATTTCTCCACAAATTTTACGTATCCATCACCGGCATTGTCTTTGAAGTCGTTATCCCATCCGACGATCTTGTCAACAATTCCGGCTCCATCTATAGCAGCCAGTTCATGTGTTTTCGATGATTCCATCAGTCAAGGTACTCCACCGGATATTTTAATGTCACCGATCTTCCAGCCATGTCCGTAACAGTAATCGTTTTTGCCTGGTCTCCTGTGCCACCTTTCGTGACACAGCCCGAAACTGAAAAAATCAAAAAAACGACCAATATGATCGTAAGTATAGGGATTGTTGTTAAATTATTGCGCATGTTGACCTCTACTATTCAAATTATATCGGGGCTGGACCACTTTCAGATAAACCAAAACGGAGTTTACTATCAGGGTCCATCACTAATTTCACAGCCATCGGTAATTTAGTAATTATATATTATTCAGTAGATTATTCAATGTGTTAATAATTTTATAAATTGTGTTACTTTATATTCAGCATCAAATATTTCATATTAAAACACGCTGAAATTTCAAAATAACATATTTTTCGTTCGTAATATTTTACGAACGAAGAAGGAAAGAAAATTCACTGCAGCCCAGAGAAATCCATATCTATCTTAAGGTGTGGCTCTCTGCACGGTCATCTTTGTGGTCGTCTGTGTGGTCGTCTTGTGATCCATCTGTGTGGTCATCTTGTGGTCCATCTGTGTGATTATCTGTGCAGCCATTAGTCGGCTGAAAGCGCCATTAGCAGCGATCAGCTCATCGAATGTGCCATTTTCCTCGACTTTCCCATTTGCTAGCATTATCACCCGGTCTGCAGATCGAATCGTTGAAGGTCTATGTGCTACGATCAGCGTTGTGCGTCCTGACGATATTTCCTTGATCGCTTTTCGGACATTGACCTCCGATTCGGTGTCCAGGCTGGAGACCGCTTCGTCCATGATCAGGATAGGGGCGTTTTTCAGAAATGCCCTGGCTATTGCGATTCTCTGGCGCTGGCCACCGGAAAGCGTCGTGCCTCGCTCCCCCAGTACAGTATCCCACTTATCAGGTAAAGCCTCTATGAAATCGAGAGCGAAGGCCCGGCGAGCCGCTTCTCTTATTTCGGTTTCCGTAGCGTCGCTTCTACCAATGCGGATGTTTTCCTTCACTGACATATTGAACAGATAAACATCCTGAGGCACATAGGCGATCATATCCCTGAGGTACTCCTGGGGAAACTCGAGCAGATCATGTCCGTCGATCCTTACCGAGCCTTCGGCAGGGTCCCATAGCCTGAGTAACAGATAAGTGCAGGTTGACTTTCCCGCACCCGACGGTCCGACCAGCGCAACCGTCTCACCCGGTGATACCTTCAGGTTCACACCTTTCAGTACCTCGGGTAATTCGGGGCCATACCTGAACCGCACGTCATCGAAGCAGACCTCTGGAGTGATAGGCCCTTCGGGAGGGGTAGAAACCCGATCGACGACTGAAGGCTGAGTGTTCATGATGCCAAATACCCGATCGGTTGCTGCCGCAGTCTGGCTGAGCTGTCTAGCGATGTTTAGTAAGTGCATAACTGGCGAGAATGCCATTGCGGTAAGAACTGCTGCCACAGGGTACAGTGCAACGTCCATGTAGCCCATGATAGAGAGCCAACCTCCCAGTGCTACGGTGACGACCATCCCTCCTGCCAGCAGCGCGTCGCCTGCCCCGCGTTCCATGCCGCTGCGACTCTCATAGGCTACATAAGTGTCAGAGTACTTTTGCTGACTGGCATCGAGACGGTTCATCGACAGTTTTACGGCTCCGAAAGCCACAACCTCCCGCATTCCCTGGATGTAGTCTATAACATCCGCACTCATTGTCCCTGCTGATTCCCTATGGGCTTTACCCTGAGCTTCAGCCCGGCGAGCGAACCAGTCTGGAACCGTTATCGCGGCTATTAAAAACGGGGCAAGTGCTATCATCAGGCTCCAATGGATAAGCCCGAGGAAGATTAATGCCAGAGGCGTCACTACGATCGCCTGTAAAAACTCGGGAAGTGTGTGAGCAATGTATAGCTCCAGAAGGTTGACGTCAGAGAGGGCAGACCGGGCAAGGTCGCCGGAACGTTGCTTGATCACGTATGCAGGGGCAAGCTCGTCCAGTTTTTGATATAATGCCTTGCGAATCTCAGCCAGTGACCGAAATGCGATAACATGAGCCCAGTAAGTATTGAGGTTGGATAAACCGAATTGAGTAACAGTAAACAGGAGCAATAGCCCGATTGTTGGCCACAGGTCGATAACGGAGACTCCGGTGATTACCGACCCTACAAGATAAGCTCCTGTGATTGCCGACAGGATACCAAGCACCTGAATCACAATGCTGGCAATTTTCACTTTCCAGAGGTCCATATGATAGCTGGTCAACAGCCGGTCAATGACCCTCACTTTTCGAAATACTTGCCCTACAGGCAGATCAAAGTGCGTACTATGTTCATGGCTCATATGCATGCCTCCTCAGCCCTGACCAGAGCACTGTAATTTCCTTTATAGCCTACCAGTTCCGAATGCGTACCCGCTTCAGCCAGACGGCCTTTTTCCAGCACATAGATTCGGTCGGCGTCTCTAGCTGCCAGAAGGCGGTGCGAGATGATCAGGGTAGTCCTGTCACGGGCTAACCCGGCTATTGTTTTGCGAATCAACGCTTCATTGGCAACATCTACGCTGGATGTTGCCTCGTCCAGAATGAGGATGGGGGCGTCTTTCAGGAAAGCCCGGGCTATGGCAATGCGCTGCCGTTCTCCTCCGGATAACCGTACTCCCCTTTCTCCTATCAGGGTATCGTAGCCTTGCGGGAGGGCTGTTATGAATTTGTGCGCTGCAGCGGCCCGAGCAGCCTGCTCAAGTTCTTCCTGTGAGGCCGTCGGCTTTGCCATCAACAGATTCTCACGTACAGTGCCGTGGAACAGGAACATGTCCTGGGACACAATCGAGTACATAGCATGTAATTCATCTGCCGGGATAAACCGTACATCTTCGCCGCCTAGTCGGACAAAACCAGCCTGAGGATCGAAAAATCTCATCAGGAGGGCAGTTACTGTCGTTTTACCGCTTCCGGAACGGCCTACCAGTGCTACTTTCTCACCAGGACTGACCGAAAAGGAAAGGTTGTCTATGGCAGGAGCGTCAGTTTTTCGGTATCTGAAAGTGACACCTTCAAAGGCAAAGGAAGGAGGAAAGGAGGTTGTAGGGGTCCTGGTTGACGCCACAGCGAGCGGAACTGCTTCCAGTACATCCAGTACGCCTTCGGCTGCTCCCATTCCGGTAAAGGAGAAATGTATAATCTGGCTTAAGTCAGTAACCGGACGGAGTGCTTCTCTCACCAGCAACAGCACGAAAAGCAGGCCTTCTGCGGATATGGCACCTGCATCCATGCGGATGGCGCCTATAATGATAGCTACGGTACTGCAGATTGCAGCAACCAGCCCAGGAAGGATGCTCCACAGGATCTCATCCCGCAGAATACCGATCTCCGCATCGTACAGGTCATTTGTCCGCTGGTAGAGGATCTCTCCCTGCTTCTGGCTGGCATTGAAAGACTTCAACGTAACAATGCCCTGGATATTATCCACGTACTCAGCGAACAGGCGAGGCATGGCGACAAACCAGATCCTTATTCCCTTTCCTACTCCCTTGTAGATGGCAATCGGCTGGATTAGCGCAGCAATCATCATAGCACCGATAACCAATCCGATAATTATGTCGACATGGAGCAGTATCGCCACAATCGAGACGCCGGCGACAATAGACACAATAACCTGGGGTAGGAAACGCCCGTAATAATTCTGCAGAGCTTCAGCTCCATCGACCAGCGTAGCCTGTATGACGCCGCTTTTCTGGGTAGAGACCCAACCTGGGCCAAGCTCGTACAACTTACGATACATTCGCCGCCGAAGAGACATGGCGATGCTGCTGGCAGTTTTGGCCGCGATACGATCGTTTTCCCGGATCATAGCCCATCGCAGGACTATGAGGAGCGCCACGGCGGCAAAGTACAGTTCGGAATTACGGAGCGATGCCCCAGCGAATACTCCGTTGAGTATGACTGCAATGAGCAGCCCCTGGACTATATAACTGAAAGAAATGAGAAGGCCAAGAATGATAACGCTCCGTAGCTTGCCGTACTCTCCGCGGCCGAGCTCAAGCACTCTGCGGTCGAACAGTTTCACTCTGTTCGACCCTGTTGTGATCGAGAGCCCACGCTTTGACTCAACTCGGGTATACTCGTTGACGACATCTGTTTTTTTTGACATACGATCTCTCCGTTAATAATTGCAATTTGTTTTCAGTTGATAAGATTTTAGCAGGTTCCCGGGTTATTGCTTGCTTGAGAAAAGCCAATTCAATGAATTTTTTAATATATTTGCTATAAAGAATATATAAATAACTTATTAATTAACATTAATAACAATATTTATAACATATTAATTTACTTTGAATGAGATTAGTAATTAAAAATAATATAAATATCATTGTTGTTAAGAAAGATAATATTCATTAGTCAAATAAGAATGTATAAATATCAGGTCAAATAATATTAAAAAGATATAATAATAAAAATCAATTAAAAATGTGGTATTTTTAATAAATACACTAGTAAAGAAAGGTAAAACGCCGACTACTATTTAAAAAATCGAAATATGCTAATTGGAAAAAAATACGGAATTTTTCTAATGATAGTGTCTGAAAAATAGCAATTCCATAAAGATTATCATGAATTTAGCCAAAAAATATTATACGTTAGAGGGACAGTAAAATGAGTTTAAACATCCGCATTAAAAATTATTGGGAAGGCGAGGCGCAAGGTTACAGTGAATTTATTGACAATGAACTAAACGGCTTTGAGAGAAAAGCATGGTCCGATCTGGTACTGGAATACGCTCCCTTAAAAGATTCTCTTGACATACTGGATATTGGTACCGGACCGGGATTTTTTCCAATTGTCCTGTCACAGGGTGGACATAATGTTACTGGTATAGACTTAACAGAAAATATGATCGAGTGTGCACGGCTTAACCTTGCACGTGAAGGTGCCAGTGCAAAGTTGATGACTATGGACTGTCAGGACTTGAAATTCCCAGATAATAGTTTTGATCTGTTAGTTTGCCGTAATCTCACGTGGACACTTGACGACCCCGCCAGAGCATATCAAGAATGGCATCGCGTCCTAAGACCTGGGGGTAGGATTCTTGTCTTCGACGCTTGCTGGTATCTGCACCTGTTTGATGAAAATATGAAAATAGCCTATGAGAAAAAGGAAAAAGAGATCCTTACGAAATACGGGCATCCGATGCACCGGCACAAGGACGAGGCCGAAGGCGAAGCACTTAGCAGGAAGCTTTTTATGAGTGACAAAGTCAGGCCGCAGTGGGATCTGGATATAATGCTTAAAATCGGGTTTTCAAAAGTATTTGCGGATATTTCGGTGGGTGAGCGGATACTCAATGAACAGCAGCAGGATATTAACAGTATGCATCCTCCGTTTTTGGTAGGAGGGGAAAAATAGAAGGAACACATTAAGTGTTGCGATTTGTGGCAAAATATTTACGGCTTTTACGATTCCTTCACGGATTATAAAAAAGATACAGAAGACGAAAACAATTGGTCTTTTGCCACAGCGTGCTGTTTTTAAAAAATGTTTGGTTACATAAGTTGCCACCTTTGACGAACTAATAAAGCAGCCCGGCTTTTACAGGATCTTTAGTGGTCACAACTACAAAAATAGACGTCAGTTTAAACGATGAGTAACATCACAGGCTACAGGAAGTGGAGTAATGCTTAAAGACATAGGTGAACGGCTATTCACACTGATTCCTGTACTGCTGGCTGTTTCATTAATAACTTTCGTCCTTGGCAGTATGTCTTCCGGCGACACGGCACGTACGCTAGCTGAAAAGAAATATGACAGGCCAACGTATGAGCAGATTGAGAAAATACGGACCGAAATGGGATTTGACCGACCGGTGCTGGTCCAGTACGTAAGCTGGCTTGAAGATGCTCTGAGGGGTAATCTGGGCTTTTCTTATTCAAATGACAAACAGGTAGTTGACGAGATCGTTCAGTATTTTCCTAAAACATTACAGTTATCACTTCTAGCACTATTGTTTTTAATTATAATTTCATTTACTCTCGGAATTTCATCAGCTGTGTTTTCCGGCTCGTTGATTGACAAAGTTTCCAGAGTATACTGTTTTTGGAGTGTGTCAATGCCCGAGTTCTGGTTTGGGCTCATTCTGCTGTATATTTTCGGTGCTCGCCTTGGACTGATATCAGTGCTTGGTGGAAATTCAATGAAATTTCCAATAATACCTGCTCTTACAATGTCTTTATGCAGTGGTGGGATTTATGTCAGACTAATTCGCACAAATATGGAGGAAGTGCTGAACAAAGGATATATCCGTGCAGCCAGAGCAAAAGGCGTTAGTGAATATAAAATTATAACAAAGCATGCTCTAAAAAACGCAATGCTTCCCGTAATCAACAAGCTTGGAATCGGATTCGGCTCTTTGTTAGCCGGATCTGCTATTATCGAATCAATATTTTCATGGAACGGGCTTGGAAATCTGGCGCTAGAATCTGTTAAGCTCAAAGACTATCCTGTAGTCCAGGGATATGTACTGTTTATGGCTGTTTTGATGGTGTTAATTAACCTGACTGTAGATATCATATGCGGCATCATTGATCCGCGTCTTAAAAACGTATGAGAGGGAATGTGATGCAGGTCAAAATTCAAGCAGTAAAAAGATCGAATGCACGGTTTTGTTCATCCCATGGCATTATAAATCGTATACTTACGCAAAAAGCAGCAGTTTTCGGTTTTGTAATAGTTGCTTTGATTATCATTATTGCCATAACTGCATCTGTAATCGCGCCAAATGACCCGCTTAAGGTAAATATGTCAATGCGTCTAAAGGGCCTAAGCTCGTTATATTGGCTTGGCACCGACAATCTGGGGCGATGCATTGCATCCCGCCTGATTTGGGGAGCTCGGATGTCACTAATATACAGCATGTGCGTGCTGGGCCTTATGATGGCAATTGGCATTCCGATAGGGCTCCTTTCCGGGTATGCAGGCGGTCGCATAGATACATTTATTATGCGGATTATTGACATATTTTTATCACTTCCTACTTTTCTGATGGCATTAGCTATCGCAGGTATGCTGGAACCCAGTGTGAAAAATATGATTATAGCCATGGCCAGCGTTTGGTGGGCACCTTATGCAAGAATAATACGCGGTATGGCAATGCAAACAAAACAGCAGGACTTTATGCTTGCAGCAAAAGCAGCCGCCTGTACTCACACCCAAATTATTTTTCGTCACATCCTTCGCAATATCGCACCGCCAATTATTGTAATGGCCACACTTGAAATCGGTTCGATTATACTGGCTATCGCGTCGTTTTCTTTTATAGGGTTAGGTGCACAGCCGCCTACGCCCGAGTGGGGCATTATGCTTAGCGACAGTAAAGAATTTATGCAGACACAGCCGCAGCTGATGGTTTATCCGGGAATTGCAATTATTGTTACAGTCATGGCATTTAATCTTCTGGGAGAAGGACTGAAAAATGCAATACAAAACTAACCAGGGAGTTCAGAGTGAAAACAAGGCACTAGAAATCCGAAGCCTTTCTCTTGACTACATTATGCCTGATCAAAGTATCCACGCTGTGGTAGATTTGAACCTTGTTGCAAGAACAGGAAAAATCACCGCACTTGTTGGGGAAAGCGGTAGTGGAAAATCCACTGTCGCACTTGCGGTAATGGGCATTCAGGATAAAAATGCGGTGATATCAAATGGTGAGATTTACCTGGCAGGGACGGATATACTCTCGATGCCAAAAAAAGGTCTGAGGTCTTATATATCGAACCATGCAGGCATTATTTTTCAGGACCCGATTGATTCGCTGAACCCGTTATTAACTGTTGGAGAGCAGTTGGTGGAGGCAGTCCTGATACATGAAAAAATAACAAAAAAACAAGCTTTCACCATTGCGCTTAATCAACTTCTGGCTGTCAGCCTTCCACAACCTGAGGAATTGATGAAAAAGTACCCTTTTATGTTAAGCGGAGGAATGTGTCAGCGCGTTATGATTGCCATCGCTAGCGTTTTCCGTCCAGCGCTTCTCATTGCGGATGAACCAACGACTGCTCTCGATGTAACTGTTCAGGCTCAAATCCTGCATCAATTGGATTCTATGCGGAAGAGGAACGGAACTGCAATTCTACTTATTACGCATGATTTGGGAGTAGTCGCGGAAATAGCAGACGATGTATGTGTCATGAAGGACGGATATATTGTGGAAAGCGGCACGGTAGACGACATATTTTCGAATCCGCAACATTTGTATACATGCCAATTACTGGCAGCAGCGCTTTAAGAGGTCTGGCCATGGAAGTGTTGGCGGAAACCCTGAACATACGAAAAACTTACGAAAAACAAAACTTGTTTACAAAAAAGAGAGAGCAAGTTTCTGCCGTAAACGGTGTGTCTCTCAAAATTCGGAAGGGATGTTCAGTAGGGCTTATAGGGGAGAGCGGAAGCGGAAAAAGCACGCTTGGCAGAATGATGGTCGGACTGGAAACTCCTACAGAAGGTCAGGCACTGTTCCGGGGACAGTCAATATCAAATATTTCCCTTAGAAAAATGCGCCCACTGAGACGTAATATCCAGATGATATTTCAAAATAGCAGCAGTATTTTCGATACATCCTATACTGTGGGAGAAAGTATTGCTGAGGTGATTAAAAACAGCGAGAAAGTATCAAAAAAAGAATGCTTGGAAAAAGTTGAGACAATATTGGAACAGGTCGGTCTGGATGCCTTATACGCTCAGCGGTATCCAAAGGAGTTGAGCGGAGGACAACGCCAGCGTGCCAATATTGCACGTGCGCTTGTTCTTCACCCTGAGTTTGTTGTTTGTGACGAGCCCGTTTCCAGCCTTGATTATTCATTGCGTAAGCAAATTCTGACTTTACTTAATGATTTACGAAATAAATTCGGTTTAACTTATTTGTTCATTACCCACGACCTTAACTGTGTGCCTTATGTCTGCGATATTATGGCCATTATGTATGCGGGTAAGATAGTGGAGCAAATCGATTTAAAGAAAAACTCGATGCAGAACGCACTTCACCCGTATACCAGCCTGCTGTTTTCATGTATACCAGCAAAGGTGCCTGCAGAACGGAAAAAATGTACAATGGAGAGCATAATTGATACGACAGTTATACCTGATTCAAAATACTGCTGTCGGTTCTTTCCACGCTGTCCTTGCTGTACGGAACGTTGCACCAATGAAGAGCCGTTGCTAAAAGAGGTTGCAAGCGGTCATTTTGTAGCATGTCATATCGTATAAGCCATTATAGAAAGGGAGAATGAAAAATGAAGAAAAAGTATATCTGGGCAGTTATTGCGTCAGCACTATCACTGGTGCTGTTGATGAGTGGATGCATTTCAAGTCAAGTGTCAAACGATACCCAGAACGGAACTTCTGGTTCTTCAGCTACTACAGCTATGGGCGATAGCAATCGGTCCGATTCCGTTACAATTATGATCTCAGGCAAACTGAATCCCGAAGACGCCAGCCCGATAGAGTCCAGCACGGAAATGTGCCTTTATGAAATGGTGTACGAACCGCTGGTCAAGTACGGAAAAGACGGCGTGATTGAGCCTGGACTTGCTGAGAAATGGGAAATCAGCGATAACGGAACGCAATATACTTTCTATTTACGTAAAGATGTCAAATTTTCAGATGGTACCAACTTTAACGCGGACAGCGTGGTAAGCAGTGCAAAACACTGGGACCCCACGAAGTTTTCCACGCCGCTTACAAATGTGGAGAAAGTAGACGACTATACAGTCAGGCTGACATTTAAAGAAAACTGCTATCCCGTATTAACCGAACTGACCTACCCACGGCCTTTCCGCATTGCTTCTGAGAATTCATTTGATACGAAAGGCAACTTTGTAAAAATGATCGGCACAGGTGAGTGGATGGTGAAGAGCTATGTCCCTGAGGAAGAGGTAGTCATGGTGCCCAACCCGTATTATTACGGAACGAAACCGAATATTGAAAAGATAACTATCAGAAAAGTTACTGACGGCGAATCAAGAATTATGGCGCTTCAGAGCGGAGAAGCTGACCTTTCTCTTGCCGATCTGCCTTCCGAAAGCAAATCAATCGTTGAATCATCAAAAAATCTTGACGTTAAAAATGCTAAAGGTACAATGGGATTTTTCCTTATGCTAAATCAGGAAAATACAGTACTGCAGGATGAAAATGTCCGTCTTGCGTTAAATTATGCAATAGACAAAGACAGCATTGTGAAAAATATATTCGGAGGCGACGCTGTTGCTGCAAAGGGCATTTTACCTGACACGGTACCGTATGTCACTGATGAAAACAGTAAGGGCTACTCTTATAACCCGGAAAAAGCAAAAGAACTGCTAGCCAAATCGGGATATACGGATAGTGATGGGGATGGTATCGTTGATAAGAACGGTATGCCTCTGTCCCTCAAGCTTGTTTTCCAGTCTGAGGAATATGCAAGCTGGAAATCCATGTGTGAGTACCTGCAGGCGGCTGGCAAAGAGGTCGGAATTGATATTCAGCTTGAACAACTGGACACTTCGGCTTACTATGACGCGATCTGGAAAAACCGTGATTTCGACATGATTATCTACCGCACATATGAAGATTCGTGGAATCCTCACGGATTTTTGCGTTCCATGTTTTATCAGGCCGAAGGTAGCACGTCCGTGTGCTGGTATGACCCGCAGTTAAACACATATCTTGACGAGGTTATTAAAACGCAGGACGAGGCAACGCGCCAGGCAAAATATGACCAGATATTTGAGCTGATCAATGACAAAGCGCTTGTTGTTCCTCTGTGCTATCCCGATAAACAATATGCGTATAATGCCCGCTTGCAAAACGTGACAGTTGCACCGACAACCTATGAAGGTATAGAATGGCAGTTGATCACTATAGCAAAGTAAGAGGCAAAAGCATGTCGGGAACTCTATTTGAACATATTGAAAAAGCATGGTCTGCCGATGCCGGGGGATATGACCAGGCAATTCAAAAACAGCTAAGCAATAAAAAAGATGTGAAGCATTGGCAGGATGAACTTCAGCTGGTACTTGGTGAGAAACCATTACATGTACTTGATGTCGGGTGCGGACCGGGATTTTTTACAATCATGCTTGCCAGGCTAAAACATAATGTGACATCTGTCGATGGTGCTGAGGGGATGGTAAAGCGTGCCAGAATCAATATCAAAAAAGAGGCGGCAAATACAAAAATATATAAAAGTGACGCCGTGCTTTTGGATAAGGAGAAGGAAGGCAGCCTTGATGCCATAGTATCACGTGATGTTGTCTGGACACTCTATGACCCTGAGAAAGCTTTCATCAGGTGGAAAAATCTGCTGAAAACAGATGGTAAAATCGTCATTTATGACGGCGATTACAGGCGGGATCGGTCGTCTTTGCGTTATCATGTGTTGAAATTGAGCTCAGGTCTGATTACTCTCTTAATGGAGGGGAAACCTCGAAAAAAACAACAGCATAGTTCCGTAGGTAACGGATTTGAGCAACTGCCGATGATTCGGCACAGGCGACCGCAATATGATCAAGAACTATTGCTGAAAGCAGGTTTTTCAAAAGTAGAGGTGACAAAGGACTGTTTCCGCAACAGTCCGTTACGTCTTGAGTTCTGGAGATATGGGTATCAAGGAAAAAAGTTCCGTGTAATTGCTTACAAGTAAGTAAGATGATAATTACGGGAGTACAAGGCTCTAATTATGAGAATAAAGACATAATTACGGGAAGACATGTTGTAATTACGGGAATAAAGACATAATTACAAGAATAAAGGCTCAGATCATATAACTTTAGATAAAAAACTAAGTGTAAGTTTCATAATCCATAGAACTTACGCGCTTGAGAACCAAAATCAATTACAGTAAAGAATATGGATTAAAGTTATGTTTTATAGGGTTAATGATCTGATGCTATTGATTTTTCAGTTAAACTGTGTTAATCCGGTGATTTCGTTATTTTTCTTTTCACTGGATTTTAATTTCGATCTCGATCTTTAGTTTTTTCACTGAATTTCGTTGACTCAGGAATTATTGCCCCTTTGAGTGACCATTCTTTTTACAAATACCTAAAAAACTCTCGTTTTTTGTTTTATTTCAATCACAACAAGATGTAGTCTGAAGCAGATTCCAATTAATGCAAAACTCAGACTGGAATGAGATTTTTTAGATTATATAAAAAAGATATTTGTAAAAAAATTTGAAATTTGTATTATTTAAAAATAAAACCGAAAGCCTTCAGGGCTCTTCAGGAATTATAATCCATGCAATTATGTACGCAACTAAACCGCTTCCCGCACCCACTATAGAAATGAGCAACCATAAAAGTCGTACAAGCGTAGGATCAACTTTAAAATATTCACCTATCCCACCACATACCCCTGCAATAATCCTGTTCTTCTTTGACCTATATAATTTATTCATTTGACCACCCCTAAATTCAAAATGCTTAACATACTATTATACTTATATTCGATTATACTTATATTCGATTTATAAGTACAGCTTTTCGTTCAATCCTTTTAAACGGATTGCAGTTAATAAACTGCTGATATCCGATTTATAAGTAACTCGTGGTTAATAAGTAACAGTGGATTAATAGTTAGTTAATTATAATTTTATCCGAAATTTCAGCATATTGATTTTGTCTGGGATTTCTTTGTGTTTGCCGGTAGAGTTAACCCTTAAACTTGGTTTTTTTACGGCAGACCTTTTTCTTACAGGCCTGCCAAAAATCCGGATTCTCAGATCATGGCCCACTGACTGGTTATGTTTTCAGGCTCTATGTTCTCTCCAGATGCCTGCACGTATACCCTGAATTTTTCTCCTGAAGGAGCAGTAAGACCCTTTGCAGTGTAATTAAAAACTTCTTCAGGCTCAATCGTAATCGAAGAACTCTCAATTTCATCCCATAAAGAAAGTTTATCTTCAGCCTGAAGGGCAACATAAACGGTTGTGTTTTCAGCTCTCTTCGAACCCAGGTTTCTTACTGTTACATTAACATCAACAACCCCTTCTCTTTTTGAGAATGCACACTGGGCTTTGAAATCAAGCTTAATCATGGGCCTTCTGTAGACCGGGACAACATGTACAGGCTGGTTTGCATACACCTCCGGGATTTCACCTATCTGCCAATCACTCCCTGTAGTCTCCAAATAATAGTAATTACTGCCTTCGTACTCGAAACTCCTTCCCTGCTGCCCAGTATTAGATTTTATCCCGAGAGCCATGTGTTCAGGGAGCTCTAAAAGGACAGCATCGTAACCCATCTCCTGAAGAATTGCCACGGAGAGAATTGAGGTATCTTCACAATCTCCACCGTTCTCATAAAGAGTTTCATAAGGAAAACGAGGATATTGGTCGTAACCCGAACTTTCAAGATCCGAGGTATAATTCAGCGATTGGACAAAAGAAATGCAGAGTCCTGGAATTTCACACTTCTCAAGTCCGTGAGCTTTTGAGAGAGAAAATAAAGCCTCTGCAATGTCCTTAATTAACCTATCATCATATGGATCTGAAGCAAAAAGGTCGTAGTCCCTGTTTCGAGACCTTGATTTATATTTTTCATACAGTTCATTGTCAAGAGGCAGAGTAAGCTGCCAGTTGTAGCCCTCGTAGTCCCAGGAGTAAGTTCGGGAAAACGTTCCGAGAGTTACTGACTCCTCAGTTATCGAGGCACTGTAAGGCTCGGAATTTACAATATCTATTCCTATCAGATTCTCCCCAGCATCGCCTATATAGGAATCTATGGAAGTTTCAGAGTCGGACCAGGTTGAGATAAACTCGGCCAGATAAATGAGTAAACAGAAATAAAACAAAGCAGTTAAGCTTTTCATAAATTATTCCCACCTAGAATTTCATAGATTACGAGTTCATTCCCAGAGGTCTTCCCTCAGGTGGGATTCTGTAGAGTCTACTTCCATCAGTCCTTCTGGATAGGGCTCAAAAAAGGTCTGGTTCATAAGGTACTGGTCCTCAAAGCGTATAGCCCATGACCTGATGATATTAATTGTAGGGCAAAGAGAGGCTTTTCCGTTCCTGTACTTCTGGATCCAGTCAAAAAATAATGTTTTTTCCTTGCTTGAGAGCTTCTCTGAAAAATGTCCGAAGGCATGCATGAGTACATTAATAATTGAAGTGTACCTAGGAGGCCTGGAGAGGATGCTGTAAAGATGCTTCTCGTACTCAGAGATCAGTTCATTAAAGTTTTTTCTTTCTTTATTTGCAACAATAGCTCCCAGTTTCTTGAGCTCCTCCTGGCCATATACCATGAGCAGATACTTATTTTCGGTATGGAATGCGACAAGGTCTTTCATGCTGCCTTCTGATTTTACTTTTCGGAAAGCGGCAAGCATAAAGATTCTGGTCATGAAATGCTCTCTTATACGAGCATTCCTTAGCCTTCCTTCATCCTCAACAGGAAGATATGAAAACTCTTTCAGGACTGCCCTCCCGAAATACCCTGAAGTTTTCCCAATTACCGCTGACTTGAGCGATGTGGTCGGATAAACTTTTACGTCCTTAATACCGCAGGAAGGAGACCTGTATTTAAGAATAAAACCATCAATCTCTCCTGTGGAACCGAGAAAATCAGTGCAAAATGCCTTCATAGCCTCAGTTATATTCCTGCCACTTGCAGGCTGAATAAGCCCCTCTTCCCCGTTCTCGAGAACAATTCTTATCGGATCCCTTGGAACACCGAGACCTATCTCCACCTCCGGGCAGACAGGCAGGAAATCAACATACTCCATGAGGTTCGCCACTATCGAACTGTTTATAATATTCCCGTTGTATCGACAGTGATCAAACCCAAGGCACCTACTAACCACAACCTTTGGCCGAACAAACTCCCTCATTTAACCCCTATATAACAAAGGATTACCAGCATAAATTATTTTCTAAAATAGAGAATTAAAACACTTCTTTTTAAAAAATAAAACGTTAGAGTGTGAGGATCTTTCAAAAAAGACTTTAAAACATATGATTTAAAAAAATAAAAAGTTTTGATGGAAAAATGATCCAAAAACAAGCACTGTCATTTATTTTAGAAGAAATAACAGCCAAAAGATAATAAAATTTAAAAGAGAATATTCCTAACAAAATAAACTTCTTTTCCTTCCTCGTAACAGATATATAACAATGAAAATAACTATAAGATAATTTTGGGGACGGTTGAGGGAAGAAAAGGCTTTTAATGTTAAAGCCTCCGAACTCGTATAAGGGGAAAGCCTTCTAAATTGAAAGAGGGCCTTCTAAATTGAACTCAATTTTCGATCCCGAAAGGAAACTGTATGAGCTCAAAAATAGGTGAAAATATGGTAGAAGTTGAGTATGAACAGATACGTATGCCTCTTATCGGAGATGATGCACCATCATTTACAGCAGTGACAACTCAGGGACAAATCAATTTCCCCGAGGATTACAAAGGTAAGTGGGTTATTCTTTTCAGTCATCCTGCAGATTTCACACCAGTATGTACTACCGAATTCATGACCTTTGCCAGTATGCAGGAAGAATTCAGAGAGATGAACACTGAGCTTATAGGGCTTTCTATAGACAGTGTGTTCTCCCATATTGCCTGGCTTAAGAGAATAGAAGAGAAAATCGAATATAAAGGAATGAAAAATCTCGAGATCAAATTTCCGGTGATAGAAGATCTGAAGATGGAAGTCGCAAAAAAATATGGTATGATCCAGCCAAAAACCTCAACAACACAGGCTGTAAGAGCCGTATTTATTATTGATCCCGAGGCAAAAATCAGGACAATACTCTACTATCCGCAGTCAACAGGAAGGAATATGCAGGAGATCAAAAGGATTGTGACCGCCCTGCAGAAAAATACGGCCGAAAAAGTCGCAACTCCGGCTAACTGGCAACCTGGAGACGATGTTATTATTCCAGCTCCCAATTCGATGGAAGCAGTAAAAGAAAGAATTGGTAAACCAGAAGAGAACATGTACTGTCTTGACTGGTTTTTGTGCTTTAAAAAAGATAGTAAAAAGTAACCAGTAAAATGTAACTAGTAAAATGTAACTAGTAAAATGTAACCTGAAGCATAAAAATCCACTTTACACATTCTAATTTTTAATTTGAGGAGCCTCCAGAAAACCCAATCAAAGAGTCTTATTTTTAGAGAGGCCTCCATTTATCTTTTTTCAAAAAGAATTGAAGCCGATTTTAAAAAGAAATTTTAAAAGATCGGATTTCTAGCAATAGAATCTCTTTTTCAGTATTTGATGATAAATAAAATAATAATGATAATATAATAATAATTGGGATATATAAAGTGCTTTTAGGTAAGATTGCTTTTAGGTAAGATTGCTTTTAGGTAAGATTGCTTTTAGGTAAGATTGCTTTTAGTAAGATTGCTTTTAGTAAAATGCTTTTAGTAAGATTGCTTTCAGGGGGAAAAGCAATGCTTTTAGTGTTCACTCCCAAAACTAGAAGCAAGACTCGAAGCCAGTCTCAAAGCCAGTCTTAGTATAAAAGGAAATCCAGAAGGCAAAAGTACAGGTGAGAATATGGTAGAAACCGAGTATG
>Ga0074193_1001786_pt1 | contig 23281 bp, 15 predicted proteins | sample EPASupsiteHSE605_FD_64523 | JGI IMG/M metagenome (GOLD analysis project Ga0074193, IMG submission 64523) | Bioremediated contaminated groundwater from EPA Superfund site, New Mexico - Sample HSE6-05 | ecosystem: Environmental > Aquatic > Deep subsurface > Groundwater > Contaminated ... | reverse complement strand
ATCAGTAATATACGGATCAAATTAAAATTTTGATAAGAACCCACTAACGTAACTTCCAATGTCTTTATAAGGTCAAAAATCCCACAATTTTATAAAGAGGTCTAGAAGATAAGAATAAATGTATAAATTAATTCTTAATTTTATCAATACTCATACTTTAACTTAGATATTTAACAAATCGTATTACACATATAATATTACAAAAAAGTGATGATTCATTGAGGTTTTTATGGTGAAGGTTCCACCCAAAGTAAGACAATTAAAAGGATTTGAGGAATTAAGAAGGTTTAGAAACCATGTTCGTGATTCTTACAACTCCTGGAAACACAGAGCTGTTTCCAGGGTTAATCGGTTAAAAGAGTCACAGATAGTGGAATTTATTAAACAGGATTATAAACTCACTGAAAGCCAGAAAAAGGAATTATATGAATCAATAATAAATCAAAGCGCTTCAAGTATTGATCTGGAAAATTTTAATGATGATGCCGCACTGGTTTCAATTATAATAATCAACAGAAATGGTTTGAAATATTTAAAGAGGTTATTTGATGATTTTGTGGAAAAAATTCAGTATCCTGCCTACGAGATCATAGTGGTTGATAATGCCTCGCAGGATGAGTCACTGTCTTTTTTAGAGAATCTTTCTGAAAATTTACCCCTTAAAATTATTAAAAATACCGAGAATGTGTCCTTTTCAAGGTCAAACAACCAGGCAGCAGAAATTGCCAAGGGGGAATATTTACTACTTCTTAATAATGATGTTGAACCGACTTATGGTTGGCTCAATCAGATGATGAAATCAGCACTCCAATCAGATGATGTGGGTGCTGTGGGAGCAAAACTGGTTTATCCGGATTGTTCTGGATCTCGTTACAATAGAAGAAACTCATATAAAGTTCAGCATACTGGAATCGCTTTCAGGGAGGAAGATGGTTTCATCAAACCCTACAATAGGGGTAATGGAGAAATTTTCCAAGTTAAAGATGAGCAGGATGAACCCCGGGCAGCAGTCACTGCAGCAGCGCTCCTGGTTGCAAAAGATAAATACTTCCAGGTTGATGGTCTTGATGAGGGCTATGTTTATGGTTATGAAGATGTTGATTTTTGTTTGAAATTAATTCAAAAGGGTTACACAAATATTTACTCTCCAAAAGCACTTTTATTCCATTATGAGTTCGGAACACAGGAATCTAATAAAAATAATGAAGTTAAAAAACGACGTTTAAACAATATAAAGTTGTTCCGGGAAAGATGGGGCAAATGGCTGCGCAGGGAACTGTTGATGGATAAATTAAACTGCAACCTTTTATTTTCTGAAAATCCTTTTAAGGTTGTCTTTGTAGTTACTGAGACTGGTGAAAACAGTTCTGCGGGTGACTACTTCACTGCGATGTCCCTGGGGAAAAGTTTCAAAAAATTTGGTTGGGAAATTGATTATCTTTCCAGAACAGAATCTGAGGACTGGTACAAAGTTAACAGGGATGTTGATGTTTTAATATCACTGCTTGATGCATATGACATTCGTAAAATTCGTTCAAAGAATAATTTACTCATTAAACTGGCATGGCCACGTAACTGGTTGAGTAGATGGATATCCCACCCTGATTTCATGGATTTTGACCTGGTGATGGCCACCAGTGAAACTGCCTGCTGTTACATAGAAGAAAAAACCGGGATGAAAACTGATCTCCTGCCCCTGGCCACTGATCCAGAGACTTTCAACCCTTCGGTTGAGGGGAATGAGAAATGGGAATGTGATTACTGTTTCACCGGGAGTTACTGGAAGGATCCCCGTGAAATCGTGGACATACTGGACCCAGAAAGCATCCCTTACACCTTTAAACTTTTTGGTAAAAACTGGGATGAATTCGAGAAATTAAAGGAGTATTATGTAGGTTTTGTTAACTACCAGGATATGCCAAGGGTTTACAGATCCACCAAAATAGTGGTGGATGATGCCAACCGAGTGACCAAAGAATACGGATCAGTGAATAGCCGGGTTTTTGATGCCATTGCCAGTGGTGTTCTGGTGGTTACCAACGGAGATCTGGGTGCAGAGGAAACCTTTAAAGGAATCCTCCCAGTTTACAAGTCAAAGGAAGAGCTTAAAGAACTTCTTGATTGTTATCTCTCCCATGAAGAGGAGAGGAAATCAAAAATAAATGAATTACAGGAGTTTGTCTTATCCCAGCATACCTATGACCAGCGGGCGGAGAAAATAAAAAGTTGCCTGGAAAGTTACATCCTGAAGAGGAAGATGGCCATTAAAATTCCAGCACCAAACTGGGATGAAGTTGAAGAGTGGGGTGATTACTACCTTGCCCTGGGATTGAAGAAGGAGCTGGAGAGGAAAGATTGTGAGGTCATATTGCAGGTTCTACCGGAGTGGGAGGGTGATGGTGATGCCCGCTGTGACACTATACTGGTTTTAAGGGGTTTAAGCAGATACCAACCTAAACCACAACACTTCAATATAATGTGGAACATATCCCACCCCGATGAGGTGACCGTTGAGGAGTACAACCAGTACCAGCAAGTGTTCATAGCTTCCCAATTCTGGGCTGATGAAATATCCCAGAAAGTTGATGTTCCAGTGGAAGCCATGCTGCAGTGCACCGACCAGGAATTATTCTACCCGGACCCTGATGATAAATACAAACACGACCTTTTATTTGTGGGGAACTCCCGGGGAGTGTACCGGAATATAATCAAGGATCTACTGCCCACAAATGAAGATCTGGTAGTGTACGGTGCAGGGTGGGAAGGATTGATTGATAAGAAATACATTAAAGGCGAACACATACCCAACAAAGAACTGAGGAAAGCTTATTCATCATGTAAAATATTACTGTGTGATCACTGGGATGATATGAGGGATAAAGGTTTCCTTTCCAATCGCCTTTTCGATGCATCTGCCTGTGGGGCTTTTATTATTTCAGATAAAGTTAAGGGGGTAGAGGATGTTTTTGAGGATTCTCTGGTGAGCTATAGTGACCCGGATGAGTTAAAAAGATTGTTAAATAATTATCTGAATAATAATACAAAAAGAGAGGAGAAATCTGAAGCCAGTAAAGAAAATACAATTAATCATTTTACTTATGGAAAACGGGCAGAAAAGATTTCAAAGATAATAAATTCTAGATAGAAAAACAAAACTCAAATTAAAGCAAAAATATGCATCCAAATTAAGTGGCTTATATTTCAGGGGAGTATATGATTAAAAAAAAGGTAAAAATTTTTATCAAAACTTTAATTAAGAAAACTGGAGTATGTCGTTCTTTAGAATCAGAAAAGAACAATCTTGAAAAAGTAGTGTATAATCTGAAAAAGGAAAAACAAAATCTTAAACACTTAATAAACAATTTAAAAGCGGAAAATAAGAGTGTTAAAAATGAATATTTGGAAATAATTGCTTCAGAAATAGAAATTCAAGTTTTTAAGGATTACAGTGACCTAACAATCATAGTCCCCTATCGTAAAACCAATGATCCTGAACGTGAAGAGAATATGAATATAACTTTAAGTTATTTAAGTAAAATCGGGATCAATAATTTAATAATATCCGAACATGCCACTAAAACTTCCCAAAAGTTTTTAATTGATAAATATGGAAACTTATTTGATCTATTTAGAGTTATTTTCAGTAATTCAGATGATAATTTGTTTAATAAAGCCCATGCTATTAATCAAGGAGTTATTGCATCGAATACTCCATATTTTGCCATAGTGGATATGGATTGTTTGACTGAAAAGAAAAACATCGACCTGGCAATTCATTTATTGGAAAAAGGTTTTGAAGTTGTTCATCCTTTTAATAGAGTTATTAAAGACATTATTGATAAAGAAAGTTTCAGAAAAAATTTTGATTTTCAGAGTGTAACATCAACGCCTCAATACAGAGATTGGGCTGATGGGGGTATAGTTTTTTGGAATAAACGTTCTTTTATTGATATTGGTATGAAAAATGAATATTTCCTTGGTTGGGGTGGAGAAGACAATGAGATCTTAATCCGGGCTAGTTTATGTCAATTAAAACAAATAAGGATAGATGATACTTTATATCACCTTTACCATGACCGGCCACAAATAAGGACCAAAAATAATGTTGAACAAACCAAAAAAATTGAGCAAATAAAAAGTAAAGAAGATCTTTTAAATGTAATAAATAAATGGCCGTGGGTTGTTAAGGTTAAAAACTAAAATAGATTAATTTTTAATTTCTTTTTTAATCTAAATAGAATATTTTTTATTTTATAATTCAAGTACCCTTTTATTGATTTGATATCGCCTATTTCTTTATCTCGTTCATTTAAAAGGGTTTCAAATTTTTTATTAAGTTCATTAAGGATATAATTCTCCTCTTTTAAATTATTATTTTTCTCAACAAATATTTCATCAGATTTTAATAATTCTTCAATATTAACAAATTGTTCTTTAATTAAATTTATTGTTTCTTTTTTCCCTAAAACACCACTATGGCCATTTTCATTAGAATATATGATTAGTTTCAATTGCTTATCAAAATGTTCTAAAGATTTAATTTCATGAATAAAGGGCAGTAACTGATCTTCAATGTCATTTTCGGAATTAAGATTGACTACATAAATGATATTGGGGATATAATCATTTTTTTTAATCCATTCAACAACATCTAACCTATAAGAATATTTCTCTTCAATTTCATTAAAATTGGGCCCAAAACAGACTTCTAGCATATTTTTATAATGTATTGGATAATATCTCTTACAAAATATTTGAGGATTATTAACAATAGCTAATGAACATTTAAACATAACAGATAACATTATTGATGTAAATCCTCCTCCAGAACTGCCGAAAAATAGGGTATCTTCTGATTTAATACCCGTTTTTTTAGAAATGATTTTAATTATTTTAACTATATTTAACAAGTACCACTCATCATTTTTCCCAACACCCCAACCTAAAGTTAATTTAGGAAATTCACATTCATTCATTTTATAATAACGGTCTTCATATAATGTAGGATCGTTATAAAAAATTACGGACTGTTTAAATTCGTTTTGCCAGCTGTGTCTATCATAAATGGGGAGATTAATTTTTTTAGGGTTATAAGCTCCAGATCCAAAACATATTAAGCCTTTATTATTAGATGATAATCTTACAAGGAATTCATATTTAACTTTATTATGGTTAACAGTTAATTCAAAGAGTTCATCCATTGGAAACTCGTAATTTTGAAGTTCATCAAATTCTAATTGAAATTTTTTGCCCCAATCCATATTAATAACCTAATATCAGTTTTATAAACATTTATGTTATTTATTTTTAATCAAAATATTTTTGAATTCATTTAATTTATAATATCTTAACTTACTATCTATTAAGGATTAAACTATAAACTTATCAATAATCATTATAAATCATAAAGAGCATAAATTTTTACGTTTGGTCAGTATAAAATCTAAAAGATAAGGATATTTAGGAATAATAGGATATTTATCAGATGTCAATTAATTTTTTATTCATCCTGATAATTATCTGTTAAAATATAACCGTGAGAGATTTCTTAACTCCTAATAAACTGATGAAGACTAAATTTAAATATATTAATACAAGAGCACAAAATTTTAATACAAGAACACAAAATTTAATATTTAATGGATGTAACAACATCCTACTGTGAATGTTTATTAAAAAATATAATAAAAATATGTCATAATAATGTGATTACCATGTGTGTAAAAGTTTCGGTCGTTGTACCTGTTCATAATTCTGAAAAATATTTAGCTAAATGTTTAAAGAGTCTTATTAATCAAACTTTAGATGATATTGAAATTATTTGTGTAAATGACGGTTCCATTGATTCTTCCCTCAGGATTTTAAATGAATATTCAATGAAAGATAGTAGGATTAAAATTATTAATCAAGATAATTTAGGACCGGGTGCAGCAAGGAATAGGGGTTTATTAGAATGTAAAGGGGAATATGTATCTTTCATTGATTCTGATGATTGGATTGAAACAGAAGCTTATGAAAAATTGTATGAATTTTCTAAGAAGAAGTTTCTAGACTTAATTTTTTTCTCAATATGCACATATGATGAAAGAACTAATAACATAAGTAGTGACAACGATTCTTATAATTTAAACATTTTTGATAATAAATTTGATGAAAAAATATTTTATTATAGAAATGTTAAAGATATATTATTTCATATCTCAACTGGACCTGTTAACAAGTTATATAATAAGGAATTTTTAGATAAAAATGGATTAAAATTTGTTGAAGGACTATATTTTGAAGATAACGTTTTTTTTTATGACGTATTTTTAAAAGCAAAAAAATGTGCACTTTTAAGGGATGTTCATTATGTTAGAAGATATCGTGAGGGGTCTATAACACAATCTCATGATGATAAATATTTTGATTTGATTAAAATCCTTCAAATAATTGTTGAGATTTTCAAGGAAACTAATAATTATAATGAATTTAAAATAGGTTTAATAACATTTATTATCAACCATTTGGATTGGACATATTCATTAATTAATGAAAGATATAAAAAGATTTTTTTTGAAATGATTAAGGAAGAGTTTAAGGCTTTAAATTTAAAAAATAAAGATTTAGAATTGTTACCCGTCATTATTAAAGATAAATATTATAAATTTATAGACAATGATTTTGATAAATCATTTTCATCAGATTCGGTTCCTATTTCTGATAGATCACTGGTTATAGGTTATGCTTTCCCCCCATTTTCAGATACAAGTGCTATTACATTGTCTAAGCGTGTTTTAAATATGGATGGAATAATAGATGTTGTTCAAAATGATATTGGTGATATACGTAAAATTGATGAAAGTTTAAATAAGATATTTGGACATAACATTAATAAAAAATTTCTTTTAAATGCACCAACAACCTTTTTTGAATGGGAATATATTAAAATTTTTGTTTCTTCTGCTTTAAAAAAAATAGATAAATTTTCTTCAGATTATTATAAAGAAGTATATAGCATAACAATGTTGCCTGCTTCACATTTTTTGGCTTTTGAGTATAAAATGAATAATCCTAAAACACATTGGATTGCTGAGTTTTCAGATCCTATGTTATATGATATTGAAGGTAATGAAAGAATATCTAAAATTCACGATGAAAAATATTTAAATAGGATAAATAAATATTTAAATGAACTTAATTTACCATTGGCAAAGAATAATGTTAGTTTTTTATGTGAATATTTGCCTTTTATTTTTGCTGATGAAATAATTTTCACTAATAGTAATCAAATGGATTATATGCTTAATAAATTTCCTTATAGTGAAATAAAAGATTTGGTATTAAAAAAATCTAAAGTTAAGCCTTATCCCGTACTACCTAAAAAAATGTATCATTTGGTTGAAAGCGATTACTTCGTTGATAAATCATGTATTAACTTTGCATATTTCGGTGTTTTTTATGGCAGTCGTAATTTGGAAAGTTTATTTTATGCTTTTGAAAATATAGACGAGAATCTAAAGAAAAAATTTAAATTCCATGTTTTTACAGATAACCCCAATCTTATTAAGGATTTAACAGATCGCTTAAGCGTTTCTGATAACCTTATAATAAATCCTTATGTTAATTATTTAGAATTTTTAAATTTGTGCACAATTTTTGATTGTTTAATAGTTAATGATGCCGAAGTTAAAGAAAATTTATTAACAAACCCTTATTTGCCTTCTAAACTCATGGATTATTTAGGTAGTGGGACAGATATATGGGCTATATGTGAAAGGGATAGTCCTCTTGATGGTTACGATCTTAAGTATAAATCTTATCTTGATGATTATAATTCCTTGAAAGAAACTATGATTCAAATTATGGTTGATAGATCCACTAGTGACAAGGTTACTAATGAAATTGAAAACTTCAAAGAAAATATAAATATTATTGATAATCAAGATTCTTTAATTAAAGAATTAAATCGAGAAATATCTTTTCTTAAAAAAAGAAATCATGATTTGAACATTCAGATGTTTAAATACAATACTAGAATTTTAGGTTTAAGAAAAGTAAATTATGTAGCAAATAACGATGCTGTTAAAAGGATAGAAACTACCAAAAAGCTAATATCTGAAGCGGCTAACCTAAAATCATATAGATTTGCATATTTTTTGAATAGAACTAGGAATAGTTTTATAAAAGGAACTAAAGAAGAAAAAAAAATATATTTAAAATGGATTTATTTGAAGCTATTCCGGAAAAACAATCCTTATAATAAAAGAAACAATCCATTACTAAACATTGTCAACCGTCTTTAATGTAAATTTAAAACATTGAACACCGCGATGATGTTACTTAATTTCATTTTTAAATCTTCTTAGTATCTTTTCTTGAGTTTCAGAAATTTTGGACTTTAATTTTTTTAATTGATATTGTTTTTCTCTTTTCCAGTAATTTTGCAAGTATAAACTGGAAATTCTGTAGGACTATCTTTAAAAAGACTGTTCAAAACTTCCGTAAACTTTTCCTTATGGAAAATAATATTATTAACGTAATTAACTTTTTTAAATATGAATTCATTTCCCAAAGTTATTCCAAATTTTTTTTCAATATATGAATAATGTAAAAGACCTTTTTCAACGAAATCAGGTTCAAGTTGTAGGTTTGCAAATATAAAATAGGGAGTTTCGTTTGAAAGTAATTCATTTATATTTTTAAGATTTCCATGATATTGCCTTAATTTATTGTGAGCGGGGGGGACTGTTTTCTCTTGAAGGATATCCGTTAAAAAATAAACTGAAATTTCATCATTATTGGCAAATTTTTGGTATGTATCCTTAATTAAATGATTAGGAATTTGATCAGACAGAAATAGTACCAATTTTTTATGATTATACTCAATAGATTCATAATGTTTAAAAATATGGTTAATTTCAGAGTTACTATTGGCAACATAATAAATAGAAATCGAATTATCTTCATCTATATACTCATAATTAATAGCATCTAATAATTGTTTAAATCTTACAGAATATGTATGTCTTTTTAAAACGTTATATAAATTATTAATTCGTTTTTCTTCAGAATTTGATAAATCAATTTTTTTATCTTTTTTAATAAAACTTACATTATTACCCCATAAATCCAACATCCCTTTAGAATAATTTGATAAAACAAAAGTATTACACAATATAAGTTCGAATACACGTCTAGCAAACATTGTTTTTGACTTAGTTTCAGTATTAATGTTTAATGCATATTCACTTTCTTTATAAACATTTTCAATTTGATCAAAAGATACTGGTGGATTTACATATTTGGAATATTTTTTGGGGAAGCCACGATTTGGATCATCTCTATGAGTATAATATGCTCTATCATAAATTTTTAAGTTATATCCACTACTTAATATTTTATCAAAAATTTCAGTCATTTCTTTAGATCTCTGATCATGTTCATTATACCAGCTACCTGCGAAAATAATATCTTTAGACCTTTCTTGTTTATCAATAGGATTAAATAATTTTGGTTGTGCCCCAAACATTAAGGAATGAACGCTTTGGTGGCCATAATCCTCTTTATATTTTTTTATACATTCCTCTGCTGTGGTAAAAATATGATCAAATTTCAAAGCTGTGTCGATAAAGTTACAGACTTTGTCATAATAATGAGTGGGATCTTCTTTGTTCCAGAAAATAGTTGGTATATTATGTTTTTTGCAATAGTTAAGTATGGATAAAAGAACAGTCCTATTTTCATAGTTAAAATTAATACTCGAATAAATTTGACATTTCCAGGGTCTTAAATCAGAATCGATACCACTCCAAGCAGACTCACATAAGAAAAGATCTGGTTTTCTCGTTTCAAATGTTTCCAGCCAGTTTGAGGGTTCAATGGTAATTGCATTAAATTCATATTTAAAACAATTATGGCTAAATTCATCAAGTATAATGGCAACCTTGATGTCTTTTATTTTTTTTGGTTTGATTTCATTTATTTCATAATTATGTTCAAAATTTGAATAGCTTTTTTCTTCACTGATACTCTTTGATAAATATTTTTTTAGGTTCAAAGTTTCTTCAAAACCAGATTTAATAGTTCGAAACGACTTTAAAATTTTATCACTAATTCTAACTATTTTTCTTGACTTGTATTCTTTAATTAATCCTTCTAAATGGATATTTTTCTTTTTTAACATATCATAAATTTTTTGTTCTTGAATTAGGTTAAATTCAAGGTTTTTATTTTTATCAATTAAATCTTTACATTTTTTTTTGGCCAATTTAAACTCAGTAAAATAATTATTATTAAGTTCATATAACGAAAATTTATTCATATCTAAATTTTTTTTATTAGCATAGACAACCAGAATTTGTTCTTTATCCAAATAATTTTCGTGGTCTAAAAATATTTTATCAATTTCTTTAAAATGAATTAGTTCGTAATTTTGAATGTTAAGGGGGAAAAAATTATAATCAAATGAATAAAAATTTTCTTTGATTACGTCTTCTTCTTGGAATGGAATAATCAAAATAAAATACTTATCAGCTAAATTAATAATGTTATTAAATAATTTATTAGGATTTTTAATATGTTCTAATGTATGAGATAATATTATCACATCATAATGTCTTTCAAATTTAGTGATGTCAAAGCAAGTAAAAGAAGCGTCAGAATATTTTTTTTCATCTTCTTGAATAAAATAGTTGGAAAAATCTACTCCTATTACTTCAGAATCATTAAAATGTCTTTTAAGTAAACTGACACTTTCTGCCATTCCGCAACCTAAATTACATATGCTCATTTGATTATCAGAAATTTCTTTCTTTAACCAGTAGGGTATGTTATCTAACAAAACATTATAATAAAACAAAGTCTGTTCAGTGATGTTTTTGGTATGATCATTGGATTCAAATATTTCGTCAGAAAATCTTTGATTAATTATATGTATACCTCCATATATTAATAATAATAAAATTGTATTTTATAAGTTAATTTGATATACATAATGTTCTTTCTTTAATCAAGTTGTCTTTAATATTGCTACTTTATCAAAAATTTCTTTTTGATACACTAAATTATTCTCATAAAGTTTTATATTTAAACCTTTTTTAGCCAAAGGGATTGTCCAGAAACATTTTTTGATAAAACAATTTTAAATTGATTATTATACATTAAAAATGCTCTTAAAAAATAATCTTCATTCCAACTCCATCGATTATTTATTATCCAATTTTTGGGATATTCAAACGGATAAAATATATCATGAAAATGTATATAAACTCCACTTTTTAATTTTGGTAAAATTTTAAATAATATATGTTGAACATCACTACCCGTTTTCACGATGTGAGAACTATCTACTAAAAGGATATCATTAGGTTCTAATTCCTGAAATTTTTCTAAATTAACGTCTTGAACAATTTTAATTATCACTTTGTTGTTGATTTTATCTTGTTCTGACATTAATGAAAATAATCTTTCAGGATTTGGTTCTATGAAAATTAATTTTATTTTATTCCCAAAGAAAAGATCATTAACATCCATCATTAACGCAGAAGTAAAACCAGACCCTATTTCTATAATTTTTTTAGGGTTCAATTTCCTCATCATTGAATACAAAATTGTTGCACATTCTCTTCCATACATTCTATTTTCGAAGTAATATCGTAAACCTTCTTGTTTTGTGGATTTAAAAGGTAATTCTGGATAATATTTAGTTAACGATTTAAATAAATCTAATTGTTCTTTTTCATCAAATTCGATACCTTCAATAAATTCAGGTTTCCAAATTTTATCTTCTCTACTTTTCAAAAAATCAACATCATTAATTGGAGAATGATAATGTCCTGGAGGGAATCCACCAATATTATAATTTAATTCATCAACATAATCTTTTAATCTATCGTTTTCGTGTGTTAATTTAGCATTACTGGACCTTTTTTTATCTATTATCACGTTTAAGTGGGTTAATTCATTTTTTAATCTATTATTCTCCTGTGTTAATTGAGTATATTTCGTTTTATAATAAATATATTGATTACTCTTATCTAATAAATAATTTTTAAAACTATTAATTATTCTGTTCATCAATACCTCCCCCATTAAGTTTAATTGACTAGTTAAACACCAAATTTTTAAGTTAAAATTTGAAGGATAACACACGTCCAATTAGTTGCAAAAATACATCTAGATTAAAGTTTCTGTCAGTTTAGCTATGGTTAATTATCAAATTCAATAAAAACCACCTCAATTGGAAGTTAATATTCTTTAATTAATATAATAATAATAATAATAGCTTATAATAATTTTCAGATGATAATACCAAATTGAATCTTTTGCACGTATTATTATTAGTAATACTATATTAAAAAAGTAGAAGTTGAAGTTATAATAAAAAACTCCCAAAAATAATGAAATTATCTTACACTATTAGGCATTCTTGAGTATTTTTATTCTGATTGTTACGCTTTACTATTTGTTCAATGTGATTATTAATGTATTCACAAATATTCCCGAAATATCTAAATTAAGTTCAACTCTTTACTAACTAATCATTAACCTAAATGTGAAACAATCATCAAAAGACTTTATAACACTGCTATAAACTTAATAACATATAATTTTTATATTAAAATTGTATTAAAGTAAACAAAGCATGATGTGTAATAGATAACATTAAAAACAAAAAATCAAAGAAGTTTATAGAATTCTCAAGCCAAATTTTCCGGTGATCAAATGTTTAATGTTTTCAAAGAGCCTATAAAAAAGCAAATAAGAAAAACAGGGATAGTGCGAGAATTAGAAATAGAGAAACGAAAACTTATAAATAAAAATGAAAATCTTAAAAATTTAGTAGTGGTTTTAGAGGCTGAAAATGGGGGTCTTAAGAGTTTAGTGGCTGAGTTGGAGGCTGAAAGTGGGGGTCTTAAGAGTTTAGTGGCTGAGTTGGAGGCTGAAAGTGGGGGTCTTAAGAGTTTAGTGGCTGAGTTGGAGGCTGAAAGTGGGGGTCTTAAGAGTTTAGTGGCTGAGTTGGAGGCTGAAAATCAAGATTTGAAGGATTTAATAGAGGAAACACAAAAAGCTAATCAAAAATTTTTATCTGAAAGATCATATTTGGTATATCACATCAATGATCAAATCAATAACTTAAAATATGAAAACAAAAAATTGAAAGATTTATTAAAGAACACTCAGACTGAAAGACAAAACCTAGAAAACCAGATAAAAGATTTAAAAATTCAAAACCAAAAATTTTTATCTGAAAGATCAGAGCTTGTAGGTTATAGTTTAAAAACGGGTTTTAGAGGAATGAGTACAGATGCAGGTAAACCAGCAATAGTAAAATATATTTTAGAAAATGTGGATAAGAATTCAAAAATTTTAGATGTTGGGTTTGGTTCAGGAGTTTATGGAAAATTATTAAGAGCTTTTCTTTATCAAAATATTGATGGTATTGATGTTTATGAAGATGATATAAAAGAAATGGGTTTAGACAAGCTTTATGACAATATTTACATTAAAAATATTCTAGACTTTGATTTTGAATATTATGATTTAGTAATAATGGGTGATGTTCTTGAGCACATTGAATTAGAATCCGCCAAAAAATTATTATCTGGATTTGTTAAGAAAAATAAATGTGGAAATATCATAGTTTCAATTCCTTATGAATATAAACAAGGTGAAGCCTATGGAAATCCATATGAAAAGCATTTACAGCCAAATGCTAACATGGAATATATGGAAAAACATTATCCATATCTCCAATTAATTGACACATCTCCAATTCCTCGTCGTGGGGGAATTATGGCAACATATGTGTGGAATAAATATATGCCCCATGTTGATTAATTGAAGGGTTCATAAATGAAAGGCAAAATATATGCTTCGATAAAAATTATAAATTTAATGAATTTGTATGGGTAGATAATAAGTAGGAATTATTATGAAAAATAGAATCGTTTTATTTGGTTTGGGATATATTGGACTTCCCACCGCATCTTTATTCGCAAAAAATGGTTTTCAGGTCACAGGGGTTGATATTAACTCTAAAATTGTGGATAAAATTAATTCTGGAATTTCACCTATAATGGAACCTGGTTTAAATGAAGTGGTTAAAGAAGTAGTTAGTAATGGAAATTTAAAAGCAACTTTAGATGGTATTCAAGCTGTAAAAAAAGCTAATATTATAATAGTGGTGGTTCCCACCCCCGTTGATCAAAATAAATGTGCTAATCTTTTAGCGGTTATTTCAGCATGTGAAACTATATCTCAAGGATTAAAAAGTGGAGATCTAGTTGTTATTGAAAGTACTGTTCCTCCAGGTACTTGTGAGAACATTGTGATTCCTATTCTGGAGAAAAGTGGTCTCAAAGCTTCTCAAGATTTTGGTGTAGCCTACACCCCTGAAAGAGCGCTGCCCAACAATACTTTATATGAAATGACCCATAATGCACGGGTTATCGGTGGAATAGATGAAGAAAGTGCCAAAAAGGCAGCGAATCTCTACCAGAAGATCACTGCAGGGGAAGTTATAATTGTTAACAATTTAGTAACTGCCGAGATGGTTAAATTGATGGAAAATACTTACAGGGATACTAATATTGCCCTTGCCAATGAGTTAGCAATGGTTTGTGAATCACTTGATATAGATGCCATTGATGCCATAAAAGCCGCTAATTTCCATCCCCGAGTAAATATTCACACTCCAGGTCCCGGGGTAGGAGGTCATTGTCTTTCCATTGATCCCTATTTTATAGTTGAAATTGCTGAACAAAATGGCAAACCAGCTAAACTAATTCAGATGGCCAGGGATATCAACAATTATATGCCTCATCATGTGGTAAAATCCGTTGAAGAGGAAATAACCAAATTGGGAAAGTCATTTTCTGGCTCAAAAATTGCCGTATTAGGTGTTGCTTACAAAGGAAATGTGGCAGACACAAGAGAAAGCCCCTCACTAACGATTATCAATGATTTAGTAAATAAAGGAGCCGCAGTATTCGCTCATGATCCTCATGTTCCAGCTGAAATAATTATTTCCGCAGGGGCCCAACCAATTGAAATGCAAAATGCTCTCTGCTGTGATTGTGTGGTTTTAATGACTGATCATGATGCGTATAGAGAAATATCGCCGGAAATGGTGAAAAGCCCTATTTTTATCTGCACACGACCGATTTTAAATCCTGAAGACTTTAAAAATAATGGAATTATCTTTAAAGGAATTGGGCGGGGGGTTTAATTATTATTGGGATTAATACATAGTTTATAATTATATAATCTTGAAAGAATACTATATTTCCGTGATAAAATGAAAATCACTATTATTGGAACAGGTTATGTGGGTTTAGTGACAGCTACCTGTTTTTCAGAGATGGGTAACATAGTCTATGGGTTAGATATTGAAAATGATAAAATTGAATCCTTGAAAAAAGGTTTAGTGCCAATATATGAACCCGGACTGGAAGAATTAGTACTTAAAAACCAATCTAAAGGGGATCTTATCTTTACCAGTAACCTTAAAGAGGGACTGGATAACTCTAATATCTGTTTCATTGCTGTGGGGACTCCCATGGGTGAAGATGGCAGTGCTAATTTGCAGTATGTTTTAGATGCGGCTAAAGATATAGGTCAATTAACTAACCATGACCTAATTGTGGTTAATAAATCCACGGTTCCAGTGGGAACTGCGGATGAAGTCAAAGCAACCATCTTAAAAGAGCTCAAAGAAAGAAATCTTAAACTCAATATCGAAGTAGTTTCTAATCCCGAATTCTTAAAAGAAGGATCTGCCGTGGAAGATTTCATGCGACCGGACAGGGTAATAATCGGATCTGATAATGAAAAGGTAATTGAAACCTTGAAAGAATTATACACTCCTTTCACCACCAATCACGAGAGATTCATTACCATGGATGTCCATAGTGCAGAAATGACTAAATATGCATCTAATGCAATGCTTGCCACCAGAATATCGTTTATTAATGAAATGGCCAATATCTGTGAAAAGGTAGGTGCTGATATTAATAATGTGCGTAGAGGAATAGGCAGTGATAAGAGGATTGGGCACAACTTTTTATATGCTGGTTGCGGTTATGGGGGAAGTTGCTTCCCTAAAGATATTAAAGCTTTAATTAAAACCGCAGTTAATCATGGATATGATGCAAATATATTAAAATCAGTGGAAGCATTAAATAACCAACAGAAACTTTCTTTAGTGCGTAAGATAGTAGATAAATTTGGAGACAACCTTTCAGGATTTAATTTTGGAATATGGGGCCTTTCCTTCAAACCCGAAACTGATGACATGCGAGAAGCACCTTCGGTGGTTACCATTAACAAATTATGTGAATTAGGGGCTAAAGTACAGGTTTACGATCCTCAAGCCATGGGAACTGCCAAAAAATACTATTTTAAAGATAATAAACAGGTGGAATATGCAAAAAATAAGTACGATGCTTTGAATAGTGCTCACTCTCTACTACTTTTAACGGAGTGGAAAGAATTCAGAAGCCCAGACTTTGAGGAAATGAGCAAAAGAATGAACAATAAAATAATTTTCGACGGCAGAAATCAGTATAATAAAGAAACACTTCGAGAGATTGGTTTTGAATATCATCAAATAGGCAATGGTTATAAAGGAAGTTGAAAATGGCAGGGAACGTCACTGAACACAGATTTCTACACAATTTTAGGAAATATAAATTCTTACTTTACCAGCTAGTAAGCAGAGACATAAAAACCAAGTATCGTAAATCTGTTTTAGGAGTATTCTGGAGTTTTTTAGAACCTCTTTTAACAATGATCGTGCTTACAATCATATTTTCGACTCTATTTAAGGGATTTGGAGTGGAAAACTATCCAGTGTACTTGTTAACAGGTAGATTGATATTCACCTTCTTTTCAGGTGGAACCACTGCTGCCATGCGATCTATCAGAGGTAGTGCAAGTATTTTAAAGACGGTTTACGTGCCAAAATATATCTATTCCCTTTCGGCAATATTATCCAACTTTGTAACCTTCTTACTATCATTGGTGGTGCTATTTTTTGTAATGGCAGCTACCCATGCACCGTTTACCATTTACATAATCTTCACCAGTTTACCTATCCTTGCTCTACTATTCTTCACCATTGGGGTGGGACTGATAGTGGCCACCGTAAACGTCTTCTTCCGGGATCTCGAACATTTATATGGAGTCTTAATGACTCTATTAATGTACGCCACCCCCATATTTTATCCGCCTAGCATTGTACCTGCTAGTTTCAGATTTATTCAAGATTATAATCCAATATATGCAGTTATAGAATGTTGTCGAAGTGCTTTCCTTTATGGTGAAATTTATGATCCTCATCAGCTACTATTTGCATTAATATCAGCTGCCGTAGCCATGATTGTAGGTTTAGCACTGTTTTACAGGTACCAGGATAAATTCATACTACACGTATAAAGTTCACAAATAATCACAGGTGAAACATTGGAAAACACTGTTATTAAGGTTGAAAATGTAAAAATGAAATTCAACTTAAGTAAGGAAAGAACAGACAACCTTAAAGAATATGTTATTAAGTTCATAAAAAGAGAATTACAATATCAACCCTTCTGGGCTTTAAAAGGCGTTTCTTTTGAAGTTAAAAAGGGTGATAAATTTGGGATCATTGGATTAAATGGTGCCGGGAAAAGTACACTTTTAAAACTTATTGCCGGGGTTATGAAACCTACAGAAGGAAAAATTTGGGTAAAAGGAAGCATGGTACCTTTACTGGAGATGGGTGCCGGTTTTGATCCCGATTACACTGGCCGAGAAAACATTTTTCTTAAAGGCGCTTTGTTGGGGTACTCTCGACGTTTTTTGGAAGAAAAATTTGATGAAATAGTAGAGTTTTCCGAGTTGGAAGATTTCATTGATGTTCCATTGAAAAATTATTCTTCAGGTATGAACGCCAGACTGGCATTTTCCATTGCCACCATGGTGGAACCGCAAATATTAATTGTTGATGAGGTTCTATCGGTGGGAGATGCTAAATTTCAGGAGAAAAGCCGTGAAAAAATGAATTCACTTTTAGATGAGGATGCCACGGTTCTTTTTGTATCTCATTCCACTCAACAGGTTAGAAATATATGTAATAGGGCAATATGGCTGGATAAGGGTGAATTAATCACCCAGGGCTCCGTTAACGAAGTATGTGATGCTTATGAGAAGTTTATTCACTTAAAATGATTGATTTTAAGTGGAGTCAATAGGATTATATTTCCTTTTGTTATTTGAATAGTAACAGACATTCTTTTGATAGAAAGGTGAATTGTATGGATTTAACAGTTGTAATCCCCAACTACAATGGCCAACCTTTTTTAGGAGAATGTCTGGAATCTCTAAAAAATCAGGATCATCCCTTTGATGTTATTGTTATTGACAACGCTTCTCAGGATGAAAGTGCATCTTACATCAGAGAAAATTATCCAGAATTCAACCTTATTGAAAACCAGGAGAACCTTGGGTTTGCCGCGGCTGTCAATCAAGGGATAAAGGCTTCCAGTTCAGAATATATTTTCCTCCTGAATAATGATGTGCGTTTGGGGGCAGAAACTATTTCTAACCTTTTAAAATGCATTAAAAAGGATGAAAACATCTTCGCAGTTTCTTCGAAGATAATCCAGTACCATGATGCAAATAAGATGGATGACGCAGGGGATGAATACACCATCCTGGGCTGGACACGCAGGGTGGGATATGGGAAATCCCCTGATAATTATGTCCAGGAAAGGGAGATCTTCAGTGCCTGTGCAGCGGCATCCATCTACCGTAGAAGTATCCTGGATGAAATAGGATACTTCGATGAGAACTTCTTCGCCTACATGGAAGACGTGGACCTCAGTTACCGGGCCAGGATCCATGGTTACAAATGCAGGTACTGTCCAGAAGCAGTTGTATACCATGTGGGTAGTGGGACCAGTGGCAGCAGGTACAATGAATTTAAAACCAGATTAGCAGCCCGGAATAATGTATACGTTCCCTACAAAAACATGCCCTGGCCTCAACTGTTGGTGAATCTTGTTTTCCTCGGTATGGGCTATTTCATTAAATATCTCTTTTTCCTGAGGAAAGGTTACGGTGAGATCTACTTAGATGGTTTAAAAGAGGGGTTTAAATCACGAAAAAAGATTGGTAAAGTAATCTATAACCACAGAAATTTTAAAAACTATCTCGCCATCCAATGGATTTTAATCAGGAACACCTTCAAATACCTGTTCTATTAAGAAAATATAAAAATAATAGGGCTTTACTCATCATATTATGTTGACTTGTGTGGAACTATAGATCTCATTGTTGGTTTCATTGGATTCATATACTTCTTTATTAGAATCTACAACCACCCTGATGTAGTATTTGCCCGGTGTGATATTGTTGGGTACCGTGAATTTGGTATCCTGGTTTTTAATCTCCCCACTGGCAAGATCACTAAGCCGAATTTTTCCAAGAAATATGATGTTTTTCGAATTTTGTTCAGGTGTAAACTGGAAGGTAACATTGCAATCACCGGTGGGTAAAATTCCGTTGTTTTTAATAGTGTTGGGTATGCTTATTTCTTTGCCAATTGCACCTGTTGATGGATTTGTTACATTGGTTACAACCAGATCTCCAAAGAAAACTGCACTATCAACAGCTATTAAAATAAAAACCAAAAAAACCACTGCTATAACAATCATGTATTGTTTTTTCCAATCATCGAAGATACTCTTAGAAGGTTTAGGAGACTTAGTGGGATTATCAGAAGACTTAGTGGGTTTATCCTGAGTTTTAGTGGGTTTATCCTGAGTTTTAGTGGGTTTATCCTGAGTTTTAGTGGGTTTATCAGGTTTGTGAATCAGTTCTCCCCCGCATTTACATTGGAAGTCGGAGGGATTTTCGTCTGGTTTTAATTGATATTCTTCCCCACATTCTGAACATTGAACTTTCATGCTTTCACCTTGCCACCAGATATTATAATCTTCTCTTATTTCTACATACTATAAGTTTTTTGCACTTTAGAACACATTTTAATTAGAATAACCTCACCGTGATGTCAATATATTCATCCCCTAAACATGTTATCCATAAACAGAGGAAAGATCTAGGGGATACTTCATTTAAGTTTAGTCAGATTTCCACGTAACTTATTAAAGTTAGAACCATCAAACATATGTTTATGATGGCTTTAATCCACATTTCACAATATTTTAGAAATCACTATCACACATCTTCTTAAATAAATGTTTTAAATAGTAAATGCGCCATAATATTTGATATTTTTTATAAACATGAATAATGGTAGTATGTATTTAAGTTGCCTAAAGGCGATAAAATGGACTTATCGATTATAATAGTGAATTATTGCACCTATGAACTGACTAAACAGGCCATAAAATCAATAATCAGCAAGGATCATCCCTTCCAGTATGAAATATACCTGGTGGACAATGCTTCTCATGATGGTAGTCTTGAAAAATTACAGAAAGACTTTGCCAGAGAAGAAGAAACTGGTTTGATAAAGTTCATTGCCAGCACCAGAAACAATGGCTTTGCCCATGCCAACAACCTGGCCTTGAAAGAGTGCAGTGCTCGACATGTTTTATTACTTAATTCGGATACCGTAATTCTTAATAACTCTCTAACCAAATGTATGGATTACATGGGGGTAGATTCCAGTATAGGAGCTTTGGGATGCAAGGTAATTCTTCCTGATGGTTCGCTGGATAAGGCGTGTAGGAGGAGTTTTCCAACATTCAGTGTTTCATTTTACCGAATGACAGGTTTATCCAGGCTTTTCCCTAAAAGTAAACGTTTTGGCAAATATAATCTCACCTATCTGAATGAAAACGAAACATACGAAGTGGATAGTTTAGTGGGGGCCTTTATGCTGGTTAGATCTGATGCAATCCATGAGGTGGGTCTGTTGGATGAGCAATTCTTCATGTATGGTGAAGATATTGACTGGTGTTACCGTATCAAATCCAGTGGTTGGAAAATAATGTACTACAGTGGGGCAGAGATTATCCATTACAAAGGGGGAAGTAACAATACCCGGGATAAATCCAGACTCACCACTGAATTTTACAGATCAATGTACATCTTTTATAACAAGCATTACCGTGATGATTATCTTTTCATCATTACTGGAATTACTTACATGGGGATCTGGGGGATTTGTAGCATGAAACAAATATTAAATCGGTTGAAAAATATTATATAGGGCTACAATTGTTATACTGGTTCAAATTGTAGTTTAAGAATGTGTTGTAAGTGATGAAATGATCAGGGAAAATCAGAGAATATTCAACATAGCACTGGTGGTCATTGACTTTTCAGTTATCACCCTCGCCCTGATCCTGGCCTGGTATATCCGGTTTGAAACAGATCTGCTGGGTTTTGGTAGGAGTATCTGGGGATTTGACCATTACATAATGCCAATTGTCTTTATCATACCAGCATATATTTTTATTTATTACATTTTTGGTTTATACACCCCTCAAAGAACTAAAAAGACCATAAACTCCGAAGCACTTAAGATCATTGAGGCTAATATCATCGGCTTACTTGTTTTAGTGACATTCCTGTTTGTATTTGGATTAACCGATTATTCAAGGTACATGCTGGCTATGTTTGCCATATTTAGCACCATCTTTTCTATAACTGAACGATTCATAATTAGAACGTTATTAAAGTTAATGCGCAGCAGACAGTATAACATCAAATATATTTTAGTGGTAGGTGCTGAAGAACTGGGAATAAAATTATCTGGCTTAATAAATGAGAATGAATACCTTGGATACCGTATTATGGGATTTTTGGATGATAGTCTGGAAAAAGGTGAACGAATTAATGGTTCAAAGATCATTGGAGATGTTGGTGATTTGGAAGATGTAATCTCCGAGAATTTAGTTGATAGGGTAATCATAACATTATCCCACAGTCAGTATCATCGTCTTGAATGGATCGTTGAAACCTGTGAAAAATGTGGAGTCCGGGCAGAGATTGTACCGGATTATTATCGTTACATGCCTGCCAAACCACACATGGACGTGATAGAGGGCATGCCTTTGATCCAGATTAGACACATACCCCTGGATAACACCTTTAACAGATATATGAAACGATCTTTAGACCTTATACTGGTGGTTCCTGCTATCATAATCTTATCTCCACTACTTTTTTTGGTGGCGATTCTGGTTAAAATCAGTTCTCCTGGCCCGGTTATATTCAAACAGGAAAGGGTGGGACTTAACCGGAAAATTTTTTATATGTACAAATTTCGCAGTATGAAAGTCCATGATGAAGAAAGGGAAAAATTTCAATGGACCACTGCAGATGATCCCCGTAAAACCAGGTTTGGTTCGTTCATAAGAAAAACAAGTATTGATGAATTGCCGCAGTTTTTCAACATATTAAAGGGAGAAATGAGTTTAATCGGCCCCAGACCAGAACGCCCTCATTTTGTGGAAAAATTCAAAGAGGAAATTCCAAAGTACATGATCAAACATCACGTCCGCCCGGGAATGACAGGATGGGCGCAGGTTAATGGTTACAGGGGGAATACTTCCCTTATCAAGAGGATACAGTATGATATTTATTATGTGGAAAACTGGACCATGACCCTTGATGTGAAAATATTTTTCAGAACTTTAATCAACCTATTTCGGGATAAGAATGCTTACTAATATTGACAAAATCTTATTAATAAGGATAAGATTGTTTAACTAATTTTAATAATGTAGTACATGTTTTACGGATGATTATTAATTCCAATTATTAATTCCAGATACCCATTCCTACACCCAGATATACTATCCTACACTATATCAATTGTAGTTGGAAACTTAATTTTTAGTCCTAACTAAATTCTTAGCTTTAACTTAATTCTTAGCCCTAATTTCTTAGCCCTAATTTCTTAGCCCTAATTTCTTAGCCCTAATTTCTTAGCCCTAATTTCTTAGCCCTAATTTCTTAGCCCTAATTTCTTAGCCCTAATTTCTTAGCCCTAACTTGATAACTGTCTCTTCGGTTTTATTCATGTCTGGAATCATATAGTTTATCCCGTTAATATGTGTATATTCACCGGTAACAACTCCAGTTGTAGCATTGTCTATGTTAAAGCCAGTGACTAATTTTTCAATTACCGTTGTTTCCAGGGGAGGTATATCTGTTTTTACATTTTCCCTTAACTGGTTTAAAACAGCAGGGGCTTGAAGTATGTTTGATGGGTTTAAAGCTTCATGGATAATGGCTGATATTGCCTCTCGGTGTCTTTTCATCCGCCCACCCTCTGACTCAGAGT
>Ga0074193_1001785_pt1 | contig 23293 bp, 24 predicted proteins | sample EPASupsiteHSE605_FD_64523 | JGI IMG/M metagenome (GOLD analysis project Ga0074193, IMG submission 64523) | Bioremediated contaminated groundwater from EPA Superfund site, New Mexico - Sample HSE6-05 | ecosystem: Environmental > Aquatic > Deep subsurface > Groundwater > Contaminated ... | reverse complement strand
AACCATATAATTCATCTCCAGTTTCCCGGCGCATACGCAGCGCGGCAAAGAAAGCGGCTACCTGATTTTCCGATATCTCTTCCGTAAGCAATAGATTTATCACTTCGTAGGCCTCAGAGCTAGTTAAATTTCCTCCATCAATTACTCTTCTTAAATAATTTACAAACATTTTCTCTTCTCCTCTCTTCTCATCTCAACTGAATTGTAGTTTGATAATAATGTTCCTGTAGTCTTCAGAAAGTTTAATACAATGTCCTTGCCATACTCGGTTAAAATCGATTCGGGATGAAATTGGACACCTTCTACAGGGTACTGACGATGCCTGATTCCCATAATTTCTCCTTCTCCACTCAAGGCGGAGATCTCAAGGCATGCAGGTAAACTAGATAGATCAACTACAAGGGAATGATAACGGGTTGCATCAAATGGATTTTTTAACCCCCGCAGGACTCCTTGACTATCATGATGTATAGCTGATACTTTACCATGCATCATACGCCAATTGATAACAATATCAGCACCGAAGGATTGGGCTATGGCTTGATGTCCCAGACAGACTCCCAGTATCGGATACTGCCCTGCAAACCTTCGAATAGCCTCCAGGCATATTCCAGCTTCATCGGGGTTACCTGGCCCCGGGGATATTACTATGCCATCCGGCTCCATCATTTCAATATCCTCACAGCTCAGCCGGTCGTTTTTAATAACTACAACCGCAGCTCCAAGTTCCTCCAGGTATTGAACCAGGTTATAGGTAAAGGAGTCATAATTATCAATTACCAGTATCATATTCTTCCCTCCACGTTCTGAACTGCTACCATTAAAGCCCGGGCTTTATTTACTGTCTCCTGATATTCACTGGGGGGAGAGGAATCTGCTACGATGCCTGCCCCTGCCTGCAAATAGCAGCATCCATTATGGAAAAGTATTGATCGGATGGTTATACAGGAGTCCAAACAGCCATTAAGCCCAAGGTAACCAACTGCCCCCCCATAAGGGCCGCGGTGATCTTTTTCAAGTTTATCGATAATCTCCATGGCACGTCTTTTAGGTGCTCCGGAAAGGGTGCCGGCGGGGTAACATGCCTGCAGGGCTGATAATCCGTCTTCTCCTTCTTTAAGCTTACCTTCTACTTCTGAAACTAAATGAACCACATGGGAAAAAGCTTCTACTTTCATAAATTGCTTAACTTCAACAGTTCCTGGTTGACTAACTTTACCTACATCATTACGTCCCAGGTCAACCAGCATTATGTGTTCGGCCTGCTCCTTGGGGTCATCTGCCAATTCCTGACGTAAAATCGCATCTTGTTCCTCGTTGTGGGTTACCGGTCTGGTACCTGCAATAGGCCGGGTTTGGATACGATCTTTATTAACTTTGACCAGCATTTCAGGAGATGAACCTACCAGGGTATAGCCCGGAAAATGGAGGTAAAACATATAGGGGGAAGGGTTTAAACGCCGCAGCTCGGCATAAACCTCAAAGGGATCAGCCTGAGTAGACTTCTTCCATCTTTGGGAAAGAACGGCCTGAAAAATATCACCACGAACAATATGTTTTTGGGCTTCAATCACCATATTCTCAAAATCCGCTTGGGTGGTGTTACTGGAAAAACAGCTGTCTTGTTGAACCCTGCCAGGTTTGCTGACGGGGGAAGAGGCAGTATAATCGTAAGAGGCTTTGATAGAATGTACTGTATCATCAACCAATTTGCGAATAGCCGATTCGCTCTCACCATCCTGGCTGAAATATCCAAATACCTGAATTGAGGAAGTTAAACGATCTTGAACCACTACGATTCCCGGCAAAAAGAATGCGGCATCCGGAAGGGACGGAGCAGGGCGGCTTATACGTTTAATGCCTTCGATTTCGAGAGCCAGGTCATAACCCCAATAACCAACCATACCTCCGAAGAAGTAACCGGCAGGCAGAGTTGCCTCAGGTGATTGAGCCTGCAATATATTACGCAAGGCTTCTAATATATTCATTTGTAGATATTGGGTAGTTGAATTGCTTGATATGCTAACCAATCCGGCTCGGGTATCTAATTGCAGAAGGGAATGAAATCCCAGAATAGAATATCTGGCATTCTCATCTCCGGTCAGGCTTTCCAGAAAGAACATATATTCATGTTTTTCCTGATCCAGGCTGGCAAAATAGGTGAAAAGTTCAAAATCCGGCAAATAGAATTCTGCCATAACATGTTTATAATTAGGAAAATAAAAACCAGCACCCAAATGAGTGCCGGCATAATTAATCCGCTCTCTACTCATCTCAGTCTCTCCTCTTCTCGTCTCTTCAAACTCATCTCATATTAAATTGTGCTTATCAATCTCATCTCATCTAAAACTAATCCATCTATTCATCATTATAATTTCACCCTCTGACTTCGTCAATAATAAATTCACGTTTTGTTTCGGTGTTATCATAAGCTAGAGCCAGAAAGGTAAAAATTGCTTATAATAATAAAAACAGGCATTGGTAAATGTATATTAAAGCCTACAAATAGGTGTTATTTATCAGGCAGGGAGTGTTATTGACTTGAAGAATGCATTTATAATATCAACCGGAACTGAGTTGTTATCTGGAACTACCCAGGACAGTAATTCCGTATTTTTGTCGCAGAGGTTAATGGAACTTGGTATAAAAGTAATTGGCAAAAGTACCGTAGGAGACGATCATGAACAGTTATCCGAAGCATTTATTGCTGCAATTGAATCCGCAGATATTATTATCAGCACCGGGGGGCTAGGACCTACCTTCGATGACCTTACCAAGATAGTTGTCTGTGAAATAATGGATTGTAATTTGGAAATTAGGAAGGAAGAGGAAAATCGCTTACGTGATTATTTCGCACATCGAAACCGCATTATGCCCGAAAACAACCTCAGGCAAGCTATGTTTCCGGTGGAAGCCAGTGTGCTTTCTAACATTAAAGGCACCGCTCCCGGCATGTATCTGAAAAAAAGCGACAAAATTATAATACTGCTGCCTGGGCCGCCCCGGGAAATGCAAAATATGTATTTGCTTGAAGTCGAGCCGCTGTTAAAAGAGGAGTTTGTACTTGATATACCTAAAATAATAAGAAAGAATATTAAAGTTTTTGGACTGGGTGAATCACAAGTAGAGGAGAGGCTGGGCGAATTAGTTAACAGTCTGGATGGCTGCTCAATGGCACTATTGGCTGTAGATGGCGAGGTTCAAATTCGTCTGACAGCGGAGGAAAGTGAGGACAAGGACAGCAATAGTGATTTAAACAGCCTCGTTACTAAAATCGTTGAGAAAATGGGTAGAAATGTCTTTGCGTTTGATGATGAAACTCTGATTTCAAAGATAGGCCGTTTGCTTAGTTCCCGGGGGGGAAAACTCGCTGTGGCTGAATCCTGTACTGGAGGATTGCTGGGTAAACTAATTACTGATTTACCAGGGAGCTCTAACTATTTCTGGGGTGGAATTATTTCTTATTCTAATGAAGCCAAGCAGAGTATATTAGGAGTCAAGGAAGAAACTCTAAAAGCATATGGGGCTGTCAGCCGAGAGGCTGCCCGAGAAATGGCACAGGGGATGCTTAAAACCTCTGGAGCCGACTTTGCACTTTCGATTACTGGGATTGCCGGCCCTGATGGTGGTAGTTCAGAGAAACCGGTAGGACTTGTTTATATAGCTCTAGCCTATAATAATGGTTGTGATGTTAAAGAATTAAGATTTGGATTGGATAGAGATCTTATTAGAATATTATCAGCAAAATCTGCTCTGGACTTACTAAGGAGACACATTGAGTTTAAATAATAAAACATCCGGAGGTATAGAGAATGAGACTGTTTGCAGCCGTATCGGTTCCTGATAGTGTTAAACAGCACGCGCGCATGGTTAGAAATGAACTAGGTTCAACCATGGCCGATGTAAAGTGGGTTGATTATAAAAACTATCATTTAACTATTAAGTTTTTAGGTGAGGTGAATGAAGAAAGACTGCCTGCTATAAAGGAAAGTCTGAGACTGGCAGCCGATTCATCGCCTGCATTTCACCTCTCGGCAGGTGGTATAGGATTTTTTCCTAATCGGATAAGGCCGCGGGTTATATGGATAGGGATCAAGGGTGAGGTAGAAAAAGCTGAATTTATGAGTGAGAGGGTAGATGCCTACCTATCAACATTAGGCTTTGAGGAGGAAAAGGAACACCGCTTTCATCTTACATTGGGAAGATTTCGCTCCGATAATAAGATTCATGAAGTGCAAAAAAAGGTTGAAGAAATAGCCAGGAAAGAAAAACTGATATCGTTTAAGGTGGAAAAATTTCATTTAATGAAGAGCAGCCTTAATCCGGGCGGACCTGTATATTCTGTTTTGGAGAGTTTTAATTTAAACGGGTAAATTTGCATTGACATTAACTGTTAGCCTAAACTATAATTTCAATAACGAACATATGTTTGAGGAGGGGGAAAGGTTTGAACGCAAAAGATATAAACCAGGATAAAGTGGATGCTATTAACAGTACTATTAAAATTATAGAAAAGCAGTTTGGCAAGGGTTCTATTATGAAACTGGGAGAAAACGCTGCAATGAATGTAGAGGTTATCTCCACAGGGTGTATATCCCTGGATTTGGCCTTAGGGGTAGGCGGATTACCGAGAGGACGAGTTGTCGAAATATTTGGCCCTGAATCTTCAGGTAAAACTACCGTCGCTCTGCACTCTATAGCCCAGGCTCAGAAAGAAGGGGGAATGGCGGCATTCATTGATGCTGAGCACGCTCTTGATCCGCTTTATGCCAAAAGGCTGGGGGTAGATATTAGTAATTTGCTGGTTTCACAGCCTGATAATGGTGAACAAGCTTTGGAAATTGCAGAGGCTTTGGTTAGAAGTGGTGCTATCGATGTGGTAGTAATTGATTCGGTAGCGGCTTTAGTACCTAAGGCTGAAATTGAAGGGGAAATGGGAGATTCACATGTGGGACTGCAGGCGCGTTTGATGTCACAGGCTCTGAGAAAGCTTACCGCCCATATCAGCAAATCAAATGCAATCGTAATATTTATTAATCAGATTCGGGAAAAAATAGGCATAGTCTATGGTAATCCAGAGACTACTACTGGCGGAAGGGCCCTGAAATTTTATTCGTCATTAAGATTAGAAGTTAAAAAAGGTGAAGCAATTAAGCAGGGTACAGAACAGATAGGCAGCCGTACCCGGGTAAAAGTAGTTAAGAATAAAGTAGCTCCGCCGTTTAAGTCGGTAGAGTTTGATATAATGTACGGTGCCGGTATATCAAAAGAGGGAGATGTACTGGATATGGCTGCTGATCTGGAAGTAGTACAGAAAAGTGGATCGTGGTATTCATTTGACGGTGAACGTATGGGACAAGGCCGTGAGAATGCCAAGGAGTATTTGAAAAATAACCCAGATATATATAAAATATGTTCGGAAAGGATTAGAGAAAAGATTAATACAAAAAATGGGAATATAGAAGAGATCAAGCTTGACACTATTCGGGAAACTGACTAAAATCTTTATAAAGGCTCTAAACAGATGTCTCGCTTGAATGCTTAGCCATATAGAATACTTTTAATATATATATATATATTTTTTCCATAACTTGTATTAATGGGGTGGGAACTGCCGGGATAAGCAGTTCTAATTATATGCTGGTTTTTGATAAAATATAGTTTGTATTTTTTTAGTTCTTTTGGTTAAGGAAATGTTATTGTAGATTCTCATCAGCGGATTTTGAAAGTTTCCTATTTAGTAAACGAATGTTGTCTGATGAGGGGTAACAAAAAGGTTGAGATAATCGTTAAGCCGAGTGTAAAACTCGGCTTTTCTGTTAATGAAGGGCTTAAAAATTTAAAAGAAGGAGGTGAAAGAGATTAACACAACACAGATATTTTTTGTCATTATTGCTTTGTTTATAGGTATAGCAGGTGGTTATTACGGCCGCAGAAATATTGCGGAAAGTAAGCTTGGTTTGGCCGAGCAAGAAGCTGCTAGAACTATAGAGGAAGCGACTAAAGAAGCTGAAGCTAAGAAAAAAGAATTATTACTAGAAGCTAAAGATGAGATTCATCAAAATCGGCAGGAAGTCGAAAAGGATTTGAGGGAGAGACGCAGAGACCTGGACCGATTAGAGAGAAGGGTACTGCAAAAAGAAGAGCTAATTGAGAAAAAGACCGAAAACATGGAAAAGAAGGAACTGAGCCTACAAGAGAAAGAGAAGGATATTGATAAGACCCAACAGGATTTACAGCTTATACTTACTCAGCAGTTAAAAGAGTTAGAACGTCTTTCAGGTTTAACGACTGAGGGTGCAAAAGAGCTGCTCCTATTTAATGTAGAACAACAAATACGGCAGGAAACCGCCGTAATGATCAGAAACTTAGAAAATGAAGCCAAGGAAGAGTCCGATAAGAGGGCGAAGAACATTATTTCGCTGGCTATACAGAGATGCGCTGCTGATGTGGTATCAGAAACCACTGTATCAGTAGTGTCCTTACCCAATGATGAAATGAAGGGACGTATTATTGGCAGAGAAGGTCGCAATATACGTACATTTGAAACCCTGTCAGGAGTGGATCTGATTATTGATGACACACCTGAGGCAGTAATATTATCTTCATTTGATCCTGTGCGAAGGGAAATAGCCCGAGTTGCCCTGGAAAGTCTGGTTTCAGACGGTAGAATTCATCCTGCTCGGATTGAAGAAATGATTGAAAAAGCGAAGAATCAGATTGACCAGCAACTTAGAGAAATTGGTGAACAGGCAGCTTTTGAAGTGGGAGTACACGGATTACATCCTGAACTTATAAAACTTCTGGGGCGTCTCAAGTACAGAACCAGCTATGGGCAGAATGTTCTCAAACACTCGATTGAGGTATCACACCTTGCTGGAGTAATGGCAGCAGAATTAGATGTTGACATAATGCTTGCCAAGCGAGCTGGTCTGCTTCATGATATCGGCAAAGCCGTAGATCATGAGGTGGTAGGACCTCATGTAGAAATCGGTGTTGATTTGGCTAAAAAATACCGTGAGACCAAAGAAGTAATTCATGGCATAGAAGCACATCATGGCGATGTTGAGCCACAAACAATTGAGGCTGTTCTGGTACAAGCAGCAGATGCTATTTCTGCTTCACGTCCAGGGGCTAGAAGAGAAACGCTGGAGACCTATATAAAACGTCTGGAAAAACTGGAGAACTTGGCCAATTCATTTACTGGTGTTGATAAATCGTTCGCCATACAAGCTGGTCGGGAGATTAGAATTATAGTTAAACCAGAAGAAATTGATGATTTAGGAACAATAACTCTGGTTAAGGATATCGCCCGCCAAATTGAACAGGAGCTCGATTATCCAGGTCAAATTAAGGTTATGGTTATCAGAGAGACCAGATCGGTAGAATTAGCAAAATAATTAATCAGAGAACACAGAGTATTACGAGAATCTTTGTGTTCTCTTTTATTTTGAAATGGTTTATTTTACATTACATTCTAAGCAGGAATTTGAAGCTTGGATAAGGAAAAAGTATTATTAGTTTTTTTATAAAAGGGGAAGATGTCTATGTTCAAGGATTCAGGTGTGGATGCCATAATGTCAGTGTTTATTCGTTGCTCAGAACTAAGTGCAGTTAAGTATGATGTAGAAAAGGATATTATCAAAGTAGAAATAGCTCTAAATAATAGTATTAAACCCGAACAGCGCAGCAAATTTATAAATAAATGCCGCGAATCAATGGGATTATTTTATAAAATATATAAGCTTGAACCTCTGCATTTTAATCTGAGCTTTATTGAAAATTCGGGGATTACCATAGTAAGGCTTTTTAGAGACAGCCAAACTTTGATAGAGGATGAAATGGAGCTTTTTGTACGATTACTTCGTCAAGAATTTGCTTCTTTACTGATAAGGGACGATAATGATATGGTGGCCGGAATAAATCTCTCGGGCGATGAAAAAAATACTTTGCTGGAAAAAATTAGGAAATCTCATCAGCCTTACCAAAACATTTTTGCATATCGCGATGAAGGCAGGGTATTTGTCTTTAACCAATAAAATGGAGGATACGATTGTTGAATATACTGATAATAGGGGACATTGTTGGCAAACCTGGCCGGGCTATAGTGAAAGCCTTGCTCTCCAGACTACAAAGAGAAAACGATATTAGTTTTACTATTGCCAATGCTGAAAATGCAGCGGGTGGACGCGGTCTCACCAAAGAAGTAAAAGATGAATTATTAGGTGCTGGAATAGATGTTCTGACTATGGGAAATCATGTCTGGGACAATAAAAATATTTATAGCTTTATTGATGATGAGCCAAGATTAATCCGGCCGGCCAACTACCCTGGTGATTGCCCGGGTCAGGGGTACCATGTTTTTAATGCAGGTTTTAACAAAAAAGTAGCGGTTGTAAATGCTTCTGGACGGATTTTTTTGCCTCCCATGGATTGCCCATTTCAAATAGTAAATGATATATTAGAAGGCCTGCGGGATACTATAGATTATACGATTGTTGATTTTCATGCTGAAGCTACCTCTGAAAAGCTGGCTTTTGGATATTATTTTGATGGCAAAGTGACAGCAGTACTTGGTACGCATACCCACATACAAACTGCTGATGAACGAATTATGCCAGAGGGAACTGCATATATTACTGATTTGGGCATGACTGGTCCAGTTTATTCCATACTAGGTATGGAAAAGGAGCCTATTATCCAGAAATTCTTGAACGGTCGTCCGACACGCTTTGAAGTAGCAGCAGGACCCGCACAGGTACAGGGGGTTATCTTAAACCTGGATGATGACAACAACAAGGTATTGGAAATAAAAAGATTTTCATACGTTCTTGACTGTTAAATTGTAAAAAAAAATATTAAAAAGAAAAATTAACCAATCGCAGTACTTGAAAAGAAGGAATTACTGAAATCATTTAGAATATACTTCTATAGAATAGAGCAACCTATCTGATTCAATATTTAATATTTATATTATTGAAGGAGGCTATTTGATGGAAGTACTAAAGGTTTCAGCGAAGTCTAGTCCGAATTCGGTTGCAGGTGCACTTGCTGGAGTTCTCAGAGAAAAAGGTGCCGCAGAAATCCAAGCAATAGGGGCAGGGGCGATCAACCAATCCATTAAAGCGATAGCGATTGCACGAGGATTCGTTGCTCCCAGTGGTATGGACTTAATTTGTATACCAGCATTTACTGATATTATGATTGATAATGAAGAAAGAACTGCTATTAAATTAATAATTGAACCCAGATAATAGCTTCTTCAAAATATTAAGTACTAAGTAAAATAGATTTATAACCTGCTAATACAGCAGGTTTTTTGTTAGGAGGAATTATTCTGAAAATTGCCGATCTGCACTGTGATACTATTTCGTGTCTTAGTAGAGATGGTGCTTCACTGCTGAAGAATGAAGCCCAGTTTGACATTGAAAGAGCGCTTACCGCTGATGTCTGTTTGCAGTTCTTTGCCCTTTTTACCATGCCTGCAGATAGTAATTCCTCTTTAAGGCAGATACTAAAGCAGGTTGAGAAGTTTCATCAGGAGATAGAGAGTAATGCTGCATGGGTTTATCACCTGAAAAACAAGAAAGATTTATCAGCAACTAATAATAAGGGTAAATTAGCCTGCATACTGCACCTCGAAGGAGCTGAATGTCTGGGTACAGATATGGAAATATTAAGATTGCTTCATCGTTTAGGATTGCGCAGTATGGGACTTACCTGGAATCACCGCAATCAATTAGGAGACGGAGTAGGAGAGGGAATAGGTGCAGGAGGTTTAAGCCGCAAGGGTAAAGAAGTGGTAGAGGAGATGGAAAGGCTAAGGATAATGCTTGATCTGGCCCACATCTCAGAAAAGTCCTTTTATGATGCCCTTGAGTACTATTCAAAGCCTATATTAGTTACCCATGCCAATGCCCGGGCCCTATGCCCGCATCGGAGGAACCTGGATGATACTCAGCTGCTTAGTTTGGCCGAGCATGGAGGATTAGTCGGCATCACCCAGGTAGAAGACTTTGTTAAGGAAAAGCATGCTACTATTGAGGATATGCTAGACCACATAGTGTATATCACTAATTTGATAGGTGTTGAACATGTTGCCCTTGGTTCAGATTTTGATGGGGCTGATAATATGGTCATCTCTCAGGTAGATGGTTATGCAGATCTCCCTTCACTGCTAAATAAGCGAGGATTTACACAAAAAGAGACAGAAATGATTTTAGGTAAAAACGTACTAAGTATAATAAAACAAATTTTATAGCGACCCTTTTCTGAAATGAGGAATTTGATATGCTGTACGATTTACATGTTCACACTACTGCCTCTGATGGAACAGATACACCAGAGGAAGTAATTTTGCGTGCTCTTGAGGCAGGTCTTGGGGGGGTGGCGATTACTGATCATGATACCGTAAATGGGTTAGAATTTGCTGTTAAATTCATAGAAGATAGAAGAATTGATATTGATTTTATACCGGGAATTGAACTGAATACTGATTATAAGAATGACGAAGTACATATATTAGGATATTATATTGATTTTAACAATGATTATCTTAACCAAAGATTGTTGGAAATCCGTAACCAGCGGTACGGAAGGGCAGAAAAAATTGTTGCCAAACTCAGAGGTATGGGTATTAGTATAGATTTTGATGACGTGCGACTATCAGCACGGGGGAATCTTATCGGACGACCCCATATTGCCAGGGTTATGTGCCAGAATGGTTATACACTCTCCATTGAAGAAGCATTTGAGAAATATATCGATAGGGGAAAGCCAGCTTATGTGCCTCGCTATAAATTTCATCCTTCCGAAGCGATTTCGCTGATTAAGCAATCTGGAGGCCTAGCTGTATTGGCCCATCCAGGTTTAATCAAGGCATATGAAATAATAATTGATGTTATTAAGATGGGCATAGATGGTTTAGAAACCTATTATCCTGAACATAGCAGGGAACAGATATTTGAACTAACTAAATTAGCTGGAGATAATAAATTATTAACTACAGGAGGATCAGACTACCATGGCTTAGGCAGCAGTGAAAGCCGCAGCCAACTGGGATCTGCCGGAATTGATAAAGGTATAATGAATCGAATAAGGGAGTACTATAGGGAGAATATGCAAAAATAGTAAAATAAAATTGGTTTTCTGCAGGACTTTATCCTGTTCTCGTAGAACTACTAAACTTTAAAGTGTCATTTTGTAGTTTTTACGAAGGGTAGGGTGAGAATGAGGAAAATTGGGCTAATATGCTTGCTTACTTTATTTATATGTATTTTTGCTGAGACAAGTGTTCTGGCTGCTCCGGCCAGTTATGTTGTAAAATCAGGAGATTGTCTATGGACGATATCTAATAATACTGGGGTTAGTGTTGATACGATTAAAAAATTAAACGGGCTAAATTCTAATTTGATCAATATTGGTCAGGTACTCATTTTAAGCAGTTATTCAGCTCCGGTTGTAGTGCAGCCTGCCCCGGTTGCAGCACCAGTTCCAGTAGTGGTACAAGCACCAGCCTCATCTGCACCCACAGGTTCTGCCGTATATACCGTAAGTTCCGGAGATAGTCTGTGGAGCATTGCCCAAAGATACAGTACCAGCGTAGCGAAAATAAAGGAACTAAATGCTTTAACTAGTGATATGCTGCATATTGGGGATAAACTAATTATTAGTGGTACGGCTGTTGTTAGTACATCTGTCTCCCGGTCAGGGTATAATATTACCGGTCTTAGAGTAGTGGAAAAAGCAGCTCAGTATCTGGGCACACCTTACAAGTATGGGGGATCAAGTCCATCCGGATTTGACTGTTCTGGATTTACTCAATATATATTCGGCCAATTCCAGGTTTATTTATCACGAACAGCTGCCTCCCAATATGGACATGGCATAATCGTTAATAAAGGTGATCTTGTTCCTGGTGATCTTGTATTTTTTAATTGTTCCGGTTCCGGGATTAGTCATGTAGGTATTTATAGTGGGAACGGTAATTTTATTCATTCTAGTTCTCCATCCAGCGGGGGAGTAATATATTCCTCACTAACTAACGGATACTATGCTAATACTTATGTAGGCGCTAAAAGAGTCATAAGATAAAATAAAGCAGGGGGTATATAAGTGGAAAAAAATATACTAGGTTATCCTTGTTGTATAACAGAAACCAGCGAATGGAAGGAACTGGAGCAAAGAGAGAATGATATTGGTCCAGATGACCTTCTGTCAGAGATTATAGAAAAGAAACTATACAGCAACGCAGAAATAATGTGGGTATTAAAGAGAATGGTCTTTTTCTACGGGAAAAAGGATACCCTTTTAAAAATAACCCCCCCTGAGAGACTGTTATTAAATATGAATGATATATTAAGGGCTTTTTATATTCTATTTGATCAGCAGAGCCCAGAGTTGGATGATAATATTCGTAGTTATATTTCTACCCGGTTAACTGATGCGACCTGGGGTATAAGTACCAGAACACGAGAATATTTATATAAAATTAACTAAAACCAGCGAAGTTAGTTGGATAAACTGACCAAAATTATATAATTTGGTCCCATTATTGTTTGAAAATACCGCTGCTAAGCGGTATTTTTTGTTCAATAAGTCGAATTTAAAATGTTTATTTTGATAAAAAGAGGAATTTAAAAATCATTGTCGAAGGATTTTAAGGAAAATATAGTAAAATAGGCATTTATTTTCAATGAATTTATGACAACGTTAGTCAATGCAGTGTATATGAATTTGGAGGTCTAGATGAATAAAGCAGGTCGGGATCAGAAAATCAAATCCATTATAAAATTAGAAGAAAAAATTTGCCGGTGCGAAAGATGTGCATCGTTAATCAAATGTACCAGCAAGCCTTCATTAGGTAAGGGCGACATAGAACCCCAGGTTTTGTTGGTTTTTGAATGTGAAAATAATAACACACGTGATATAGATTGGATTATTGCATTAAGAAATTCAATCAAAAATCTTTTCAACATTGATAGAGTTTACCACACATTTATGGTACGTTGTCAGCCTAAAGCCTGCACACGACCAAGTAATAGCTGCTTCCCTACCAATAAGCTGCTTGATCGCAACAATATTTGTATATTAAACAATAAGTTGTGTGATGGAATTCCGATTAAACCGTTTAATGAAGAGATTATAAACTGCCTTACTTATTTATTGGAGGAGATAGCAGTTTTAAAGCCTGACTATGTTATTTTATTTGGACCCCGGGTTAGTGATTTTGTTCTTAAGTCATACGGTATAATTCATCCAGAGCTAATCGAACCATATTATAAATATGAGTCAATTACGTTTCTAAGTACAGTAGAAGATAAATCATACGAATTAGCGGAACTCGAAAAAATGGCTTTTCAAATAAAGGATAATTAAAGCGATTCAATAAGGAAATAGTTAACAATGAGCAGAGGAGAGGCTTTTAGTCTGTCCTCTGGTCTTTTGTAAGCCTTCTATGAATAAGAATTTCTCAAAGCGTTTTCATGGAGGCGTAAAAATGGCTGAAACTTTATGGTGGAATAAAGATATTGACGATACTCTAGCAGAAATTGACAGTGATTTAAATGAAGGTCTTAATTTAAAGCAAGTCGCCAGTCGTCAGCTTAATTTCAGTAATGTTATGGAAGAAGGACCTTCCATTAAACCGTATCAAATTTTATTAAATCAATTCACAGACACAATGGTATTGGTTTTACTAGGCGCTACCGTTGTGTCAGGTGTTGTTGGAGCCATGGTAGATGCTATCACCATAATGACCATCGTTGTAATAAATGCTGTACTGGGTTTTATACAGGAATATAAGGCTGAACGGTCTTTAGAGGAAATTAAAAAGATGGCGTCTCCTTTTGCTGTAGTGGTTAGAGGCGGCCAGCGCCAAAAAATTGAGGCGGCAGAATTAGTGCCCGGTGATGTGGTATTAGTCGAAGCTGGTGATAAAGTACCTGCAGATATCAGACTCCTGCAATCATTTGGGTTGGAAGTAGATGAGTCTGCCCTCACTGGAGAGTCGGTACCAGTAGAGAAAAATGCTGCGATTATTTCTCCACAAGATTGTCCATTAGCTGAGAGGGGTAATATGGCATTCATGGGTACCGCTATTACCCGGGGAAGAGGTAGGGGAGTAGTTGTTGGAACTGGTATGCAAACCATAATGGGCGAAATTGCCGGCATGATAAGGGTAGCCGAAAAAACCATGACTCCATTACAGCTTAAACTCGATCAGCTTGGTAAAGTTTTGATAGTTATTTGTATAATTGTTTGTGCAATCGTTGCAGTTCTCGGTATAATGCGCGGCGAAAACGCATTGACAATGTTTATGGCAGGGATTAGTCTTGCGGTTGCCGCCATACCTGAGGGTCTTCCTGCGATTGTAACGGTTGTATTGGCTCTGGGAGTACAAAGAATGGCGAAAAGAAATGCCATCGTAAGGAAACTGCCCGCGGTTGAAACGCTTGGTTGTACAACTGTTATATGCTCTGATAAAACCGGTACGTTAACTCGTAATCAAATGACGGTTAAAAAAGTAGCAACTTCGGATAAGATTATAGACGTAGAAGGCGATGGATACCAGCCAAGTGGCAGATTTATTTGTAATGATCAGCATAACCCATTGCAAGACAAAACTGTTAGTTTACTAATGGATATTGCCATAAACTGTAATAATTCCGACTTGAGGAAAGTTAACGGAAGCTATGAAATACAGGGTGATCCAACTGAAGCAGCATTATTAGTTATGGCTTCTAAAGCCGGTGTTGAGAAAAAGAAAAGGCTGATGAGGGAAATTCCGTTTGATTCTGAACGTAAGAAGATGAGCGTTGTAGTTGAAGACAATGGGTCAATCCTGCTTGTCAAAGGTGCGTTAGATGTGGTTATAAATTCGTGCTCTTATGTTATGAAAAATCAGAAAATTACCAGAATTAATAATGAAGATAGACGATATTTCCTGCGGATGCAAGAAGAATGGGCTTCCAGTGCATTACGTATCCTGGGGTTTGCTTGCAGGGACCTGAAAAATACCAAATGGGAGCAGCAGGATGAGAAAAGTTTAGAATCTGATTTGGTTCTGGTAGGTATGTGCGGCATGATCGATCCTCCCCGGCCCGGATCGGCAAAATCAGTCAGGAGATGCCTTAGTGCCGGGATTGTCCCAATTATGATAACGGGTGATCATCCTTTAACCGCGGCTGCTATTGCTAAGGAAATAGGTATAAATAACGGCTCTGCTGTGATTACAGGTAAAGAGATAGACGATTTGTCCGATGAGATGCTTTATTCAAGAGCGATGCGGGAAAGGGTCTTTGCCAGGGTATCACCGCAACATAAAAATCGTATCGTAACAGTCCTTAAAAATAGAAATCAGGTAGTTGCTATGACTGGAGATGGGGTTAACGATGCACCGGCAATTAAAGCTGCTGATATTGGTATAGCAATGGGGATAAGCGGTACCCAGGTAAGTAAAGAAGCTTCATCGATGATACTAACAGATGATGATTTTTCCACTATTGTGCAGGCAGTCTATGAAGGAAGAGCGATATATGACAACATTAGAAAGTTTATCAGATATTTGCTTGGCTGTAATATTGGAGAAGTTCTGGTAATGTTTTTGTCCTCCTTAATAGGCCTTCCTCTGCCAATGCTGCCTATACAACTTCTCTGGGTTAACCTCGTAACGGATGGTCTGCCAGCCATGGCTCTGGGAATTGAACCGCCCGAACCTGGTATCATGAACCGTAAACCACGGCCTAAAAATGAAAGTATATTTGCACATGGTCTGGGCTTTACTATATTCAGCCGGGGAACTTACATTGCAGCAATTTCTATCGCTGCCTTTCTAACCGGATTTATATGGTCCCGGATGAATGGCACAGATGGACTGCCTCTGGCCAGAAGCATGGCCTTTACTACTCTTGTTTTCGCTCAGCTCTTTTATGTTTTCGAGTGTCGTTCCGAGAAATATTCACCGTTTGAACTTGGTTTCTTTAAAAACAAATTTTTGGTTGGGGCAGTTTTATGTTCAGTACTAATGCAGCTCTCAGCTCTTTATATACCCTTTATGCAAGGAGTATTCAAAACCGTAGCCCTATCTTGGTGGCAATGGCTGGTTATTATCGCTCTTTCAGGAATTAAACTAATCTGGCGATTTGTCTTGTATACTTGTAAGGATATTTTTACCTCCAGGTTAGATTACGTTAGATCCAAACCATGATATAACGCGCGATTGAGCATGTTTCCGTTCGTTCCGTTTATACTTCCAAGAGTCATGCAGGCTTGATGTTATTTGGTCAATCTCATATAATTACAATAGATGATGGTATCTCCGTAGTTAATAGCTCCTATCAAAATAAGATGGGAGCTATTTATAAGTTGAGTTAACACCATAATATCGTCAGCTGTAAGTTTCAATAATTACTTATAAATTCAAGGAGGCTTCACAATGACCCTTGGCAACGAAGTCAAAGGACAAGCTTCTATTCTACATAATAATGTAATAGATAGTTTGAAAGATTTACTATTTTCTGAATCGAAAAGCGATAATACCATAGCGTCCAAACGTTCAATAGAAAAAGAGCATAGTAATACCGCAAAAAATATGCTGCAACAATATATTCTACAGAAACAAGCCCTTCTTACTCCTTTTGATCTCCTAAAAACAAAAATCGAATCTTACAATGAGTTCCTAATCAAAGTTGATATAGCCCAAAAAGAAGCTGAAAGTCAACTCGATTATGATTTAATGTTTATTTTATATAATTCTGATCAGTATGCGTATCGACTTAAAAATCAGGCATTGTTACAGATACTGCGTATAGTTGAAAAAGGTTATTCTGATAATTACTATGAGTGTGCAGAAGAGGTTCAATATGTTCTTAAAAACAGTTTGAAACAAAGAACCGCACAGGTTATGGCTCCCTACTCCCGTAGTATGGATGAATATGTTGAAGAGAAATATAATTATGTTCAAGAATGTTATTTAAACCGTATTATAAGTATTATAGAGAACATATATCAACAAACCGCACAGTTATTTGGATTACACTGGGAAGGTGAATTTGAGAAACCTCACTTAACCCAAATTAATGTAAATTATAATAAAGGCAATGAGCCTATTGATTTAGAAACATCATTAGCACCTTTAAATGATCAATTGCCACAATCTATATTAAACCCTTTAGTTTTAAAGGAAATCAAAATGTGTATACCCGTTGAAATAGAAAAGAATTTCGAGGTTTTACACTATTATTACCAGAATTACCTACAGGAAATATCCTGTGAATTGAAGAAGACTATGCGGACAATGTTAGAGGAAGTTAAAAACCATATTCAATTACAGTTGGATATGGCCGTAAAGCAATGGGAAAGGTAATCCTAATATTTTTGAAGTTAAGTTAAATCAAATTGGAACATGATATACACGAATTAGGATATATAGCACATCAAGAATAAACGTTAAATCTCGGTAATATTTAAGAAAGCCCGTTCAATCATCCAACTCTATTTGATGATTAACGCGCTTTCTTTTCGTTTAATATTTCTTGGCAATCAAATAAGATGCAAACAAGAAGTTTTGTGAAGGTTATTATCTCAAGGAACAGCATTATCATAGATCTGCTGTTTCTCTTTTTCATTTAAAAGCTTTTCCGTTACATAGGCTATTAATGCAATTCCAGGAATGTCTATTAGAAAACGCAGGGCCATAAATCTCCAGCCCATTGCAGTGGCCTCAAAGAGAAGCAGGGGTATTTTGGTTGTCGACCAAGCCCCTATAAATATAAGCACATTGGAAAACTTGCAGCCCTTTTTCAGAAGAACCCCAGCCAGCGGAAAGGCTGCATATAGAGGGCCTGCTGCGGCAGATCCCAGGAAGAAAGCCAATACAACCCCTATAAAACCGGATTGCTCTCCCATCAGCTTGATCATGGTTTTTCGCTCTACCCAAACATCCAACAGTCCTATAAGTATAAATATGGGGGGAAGTACTGAGAGCATTTCCCATGTACTGTCCCATGTTATTTTTATGGACTTAACCCCAATTGAGGGATATATTGCAACAATACCTATGTCGATAAGCGCCAGTAAAATAACGAATTTATATCGTCTAATGATCATTTTCATAATGTTAATCCTATGACGATTGCCACAACGAATGAAAATACATATGCCAGAGCATTTCTTAAGATGGCAGCCTTATTGCCGAAGTATTTGATCTCCACGGGTATTGTAACAATTCCAACCATCATCAAGGTTGAAATAAATACTGCCAATTGCGTTAGGCCTGCTCCGCTTTTCAGGAGCGCGGCAGCCAGTGGAAAAGCCACAAAACCAGGTATCAAGGTGATGGAACCGATCAAGGAAGCCAAGACTATACCCAGCCACCCTGATTGCCCGCCTATAAGTGTTGATATCATCTCGGGATTCGACAGCGCAAGCGTTATGCCGATTATAATCAAAATTGAGAGGAACTGAGGAAGTATATTTTCAAAGGACTTCCAGGCTTTTTGCAGGGCATTTTTAGTCTTGGGTTTATCTTTTGAAAATGAGAGGATTAGAAGTCCTAGGGCAAGAACATAAAAAGCAACTGTAAACAAGCTTATCCCACCTAATTACATTTATTTGGCCGTAATTTGCCGCCATCTGATATCAATCGGATTAATTTCTCATTCTTTTCTATCATATTATTCCATTTGGCAAGGGTGTCAATACGAAGTAATGATTTTTGTAATAATAGCTGCCAGCGAAAGTTATACTAATTAACAAAGTAATTGTAAAAATAATAATATAAGCATATAATTATTTAAGGTAATCATAAACTATTATAAGAAAGAAGATGATATTAATGCTGCATTGGATTGCGGATCTGGTCTCTTATCAATGGCTTAATTTGGCAAACGGAAGCCATTTGGCTGACGCAGTTAATTTTTTTATCTATGACACCTTAAAGATATTTTTCATGCTGTCCATAATTATTTTTGTTGTAGCGATTATTCGCAGCTTCTTTCCTCCAGAGAAGACTCGCAAGATATTAAGCTATAATAGACAGTACGCTGGAAATATTGTGGCAGCTCTATTGGGCATTGTAACTCCGTTTTGTTCCTGTTCGGCGGTTCCGGTCTTTATTGGTTTTGTGGAAGCGGGTGTTCCCCTTGGGGTTACATTTTCATTTTTGATTTCATCGCCAATGGTTAACGAAGTTGCCTTGATTTTGCTCTGGGGGATGTTTGGTCCTGGCATCGCTCTAATCTATATTGCTACCGGTTTAACCGTGGCGATTATCTCAGGAATGATTATCGGGAAACTCAATCTAGAAAAATATGTGGAAGGTTATGTTTACGAAATTGCAAGATCTGTTGGAGGCATAGAAATGGTCGCTGCGGAACAAAACTTGAACGATCGCCTCCTGTATGCGCGCGATTATGTTATAGACATCCTTAAAAAAGTTTGGCCTTATGTTCTGGTTGGAATCGGCCTGGGCGCATGGATTCATGGCTATGTTCCGACTGATTTCCTAGCTGAATATGCTGGGAAAGATAATATATTCGCAGTTCCAATAGCTGTATTGATGGGAGTTCCCCTATATTCTAATGCAGCCGGAGTGATCCCTCTGGTGGCAGCACTGCAGGAAAAAGGTATGGCCATGGGTACGGTGCTAGCTTTCATGATGGCCGTTACCGCCCTATCTCTTCCAGAAATGATTATTCTGCGTAATGTATTAAAACCCAGATTGATAGGTATATTTATTGGTATTGTTGCAACGTCCATTATCATCGTAGGTTATCTATTTAATGCCCTGCTCCCGGTATAAGTAAAGGTTAATAATCTGGAAGTTCATTAATTAATAAGCGATTTCAATAGAATCCTTTATGTATTTAGATAGGGGCTGAAAGCATGTTTGAAACCACTTTCAAGGCTTTAGGAGAGCCAACTCGGTTAAAGATTGTTAAGTTATTGGCAGCTAAGGAGTTATGTGTTTGTGATCTTGAAGAGATCATGCAGATCAGCCAGCCTCGGATATCTCAGCACCTAAAGGTTTTGAAATATGCGGGCTTGGTTAACGAACGTAAGGAAGGGCAGCGCAGTATTTGCAGTTTAAATAGAGCATTGTTAAATGATACGATGAGCGAATTTATGGAATATATTATAAAACCGATCGAAGATATTCCTGAACTATCTGAGGAGTATTCCCGTCTGCCTAAGGTTGATGGGGAAGCCTGTATGAGAAAGATGTGTAAGACAGATATATAGATATCTTTTTAACAAGCTTTTTTATAAGGCTGGTCATAGAATTATTTTTAGGAGGTATTTATCATGAAGATTGAAGTTCTGGGGACAGGATGTGCTAAATGTAAACAGTTGGAAAAAGACGTGTATAACGCACTGGCAGAATTGAATATTGCTGCAGATGTATCCAAGGTGCAAGATATTCAAAAAATCATGAGTTATAAAATAATGTCGACACCGGCTCTGGTTGTGGACGGTGAAGTCAAAGTTTCGGGCAGATTGCCTCGCAAAGAGGAACTGCACAGCTATTTGAAAGATGCACAAAAATAATCAGCAGGAAGAAAACACTTTGAGGGTTGTGGAAAAGCTCAGTGGTGGGTTTATTATTGAGGCTGAACTGGAGATGTGTTTTATAAGGAGGATCTTAAATACGAGCCAGGATGACGACCTATGATTAATTATAAGCTTTGCAGCAGCTTTGGAATATGTTGTGAGCATTTCCCATGGCGTATATGAATTAAATGGGGAGGATGGGCTTGTAGTCGTACAACCGAAATCGCATCGTGGATTTCATGGCTGAGAGAATAAGTGTCTTACAAGGCCATCCGTTACTATAGAGGCCTACCTGGAAATAAAACCGGGCTAATTTGCTCCTACATGGTTGGCAGTTTTAATAGGCGGCAATTCTCCTGCACGGTACTGCTTTAGAACATCTTTTATTTCCAGGTCTTCTGCTGAGCCATATATCTTGCCACCGGCTCTATTAAAAATAGCAAATGCCTTAGGGCCAATACGATTGCAAATCAATATGCCCACTCCTCGACGGAGCAGTTCTAGAACTGCTCCGGTTCCGGCTCCCTGGTTTAACTCTGGACCATTATTTCTTATCACTTCAAATTTGCCTTGCTCTTCATTCCAGATTATAAAATAAGCGCAGCGCCCGAAACGGCCGTCCACCAAAGCCGACGGTGAGTCACCGCTAGCACAAATGGCAATTTTTGTACCAGATATCTTTGTTCCTACATTGCATTGCCCCTCTCCAGTACTATCTTCCCAGTATGGGCAATGCTCAGTTCTCTTTTTTAAAAGTTCTTCTTTCCTGCAATGCCCTTGTCCCAGGCAGTAATCTCCTCCTTGAATGCGAATAGTTTTGCCCTCAATCAAAGCTCCGGCAATTTTTTCTCGGCCCTCGATCAGAATACGTTGCAAGGTAGGCCGTGATATTCCCATTCGTTCAGCGCATTCCTCCTGCTCTAAGCCCAGAAGATCTTTAAGGCGAATAGCTTCCAGTTCTTCAACTTTAACTACGATTTCTTGCAGGCAGGAGCGTGGTATTCCCACCGGTTTAAATACATTAACCTTAGGAATGGATTCCACCCGCCGGCATTTTGGTTCCCTAGCCATGTTTTCCCTCCTAGCAGTATCAATACACTGATGTAGCAGCAGAATCTTGAAAGAATAATAAGAAAGCTTCTTACTACAGATTTAATTTTCTTTTGGCTTCATAATTATTTTTTCCACGATTCCGGCTAACTCCGGTGAATAATATTCCTCTACTTGACCGTGATCAACCAAATCATTTAAACGGACATCCCAGGGTAACCTGCCTAGGAAATTGATTTCCATCTTTTTAGCTTCAGCTTCACCTTGGCTCTCACCAAATATTTTAAGTGCTTCACCACAATGAGGGCAAATAAGCTCGCTCATATTTTCTATCAAACCTAAAATGGGTATCTTCATTTGGTTTGCCATTTTGACTGCCTTCTTTACTATCATATAGGCCAGGTCCTGCGGGGAGGAAACAATTACCAGTCCGTCAACCGGTAAGGACTGAAGGACGGTCAAGGGTACATCACCCGTTCCAGGAGGAAGGTCTACTACCAGGTAATCCAGGTCTTGCCAGTCACTTTCTTCCCAAAACTGCTTTACTGCTCCCGCCAGTAACGGACCTCTCCAAACTACCGGGTCGTCTTCTTCCTTAAGCATGAAATTAGTGGAGATCATCTTAATTCCGCTTCTGGTTTGTATAGGGGTAATTCCAAACATACTTCCATTTAAACCCTGGCCTTTAAGTCCAAAAGCCCTGGGCTGACTAGGACCAGTAATATCAGCGTCCAATATTCCAACCTTGAAGCCAGATTTAACTAGAGCACTGGCAATCAAAGCCGTTACTGTGGATTTGCCGACTCCACCTTTTCCACTCATAACAGCTATTACTCTATCAATACTATTGAGAGAGCCCACCAGGGTCTGTTCGGCCTCGGATTCAGGTAACCTTATTTCAATACCATTATTATTAGCCATAAAATTTCCCCTTTTCTAATTAATGAGAATTCAAATATCTAGACCTGGTAATGATTCACCTCTAAAAAACTGCATTTATTGGTTTTTGAATAGATGATAGTGAACATATGCTCATAAAATAAATCTATATTAATTATTAACATATGTCAAATATAGTTTTATTGCTTTGATGGAAATAGTAAATAGATGTCATTATGGGTTGTTGGTACTGATGTAGAACTATAAATATTGTCTAATCATAATTGACATATGCCCATATAAAACAATATAATGCTAATTGACATATGCACATAACCTGATGATTATTTAGTAATTTGGGAAATGATAATAACTGAATGGAGTGTGAGATTAATGAAAATAGCAATTCCTAAAGACGGAGAAATGTTGAATCAACATTTTGGTCAAAGTAAAAGTTTTCTAATTGTATCTGTAGATAAACAGCAGATTGTTGAAAGGAAAGAGATAAGCAGCGATTCTTTGCAGCATAATCATGCTGGTTTATCCGGTTTGTTTTTAACGGAAGGGGTATCCCTGGTTATTACTGGCGGCATAGGTAAACCTGCGTTGGATGCGCTCAAAGAGAAAGGGCTCGAGGTTATAAAGGGAGCATTCGGTACATGTGAAGAAGTCCTGGAAAAGTACCTGGCTGGTAATCTTGATGACCGAAATGTTACCTGTAATCATCATGGTGAACATCATCATCAGTAAGTAAAGGCTACCCAGGATTGTCAGGCTCTAAATTTAGTAACCACAACTTAACAGTTTATGTAAG
>Ga0074193_1001784_pt1 | contig 23308 bp, 8 predicted proteins | sample EPASupsiteHSE605_FD_64523 | JGI IMG/M metagenome (GOLD analysis project Ga0074193, IMG submission 64523) | Bioremediated contaminated groundwater from EPA Superfund site, New Mexico - Sample HSE6-05 | ecosystem: Environmental > Aquatic > Deep subsurface > Groundwater > Contaminated ... | reverse complement strand
TCAATAACTTTTTACAATTCCAAAAAGAAACTCGAAATGGGATTAGAATTAATGTTCATCCCCAATTATTGGCAGATTCCGGATATCAAGGGACCCAAAAAAACTATGAAGAGATAAGATTCCCATTTAAAAAACCCCCAAATGGAGATATCACAAATGAAGAAAAAGAGTTTAATCAAAAACTATCAAGAGACCGAATAATTGTTGAAAACTTTTTTGGAAGGATGAAGATGGTCTTTGGTTTGATGCATGGTGTCTACAAAGGAGAACTTTTACTTCTTAATGATTTGATTCCGATTATTGTTTGCCTTACCAATTTTCATATTAGTCGTCGTCCTTTAAGAAGAAATAATACGGAAATCCATAGTTCTGATGATACATCATCAGACTTCAGTCCATCAGATGAAGAATTTGATAATAATCGAGGAGAATTCAATATGGAAATTGTATTATCAGATCAACCTGATTAATTTCTCTAAACAACACTAATTTATCAATTGTTTCATTAAAACTTAGTTTAAAGAACTTTTTTCTTTTAGAATATTTTTGTAAACATTAGAATTTTATTCCGAAAATCAGAATCATCCGGAAATTCATTTTATTCCGAATAGAAACCGTCCGGAAATTCAACTTATCCGGAAATTCAATACTTATTCGGGAATATATCAGTTATTCGGAAATAACTAATTATTCCCGAATTCCTCTATTGAAAGTATGAAAACTGTGAAATGGTTTAAATTCATTAGAAAATGAATCAATGATTATGAAAACATAATAAAACTTTTTTTCTTGATATTAGCCATTACAATTTGCACTTGAAATAACTAACTCAACAAATTTGATTCATCGAAAAATGAAGAAGTCCTGCTAACAGGATTGAGATTAAACGACACTTTCCACTCAAATTTCACATAATCAATGTCCAAATATCTTAGAGAGCAATTTTTGTAATAATTCATATTTTGTGAACACTTGTATTCAAAGTCATTCAGGGTTTTCTGAATCGTTCGGTTCTGACTTTGATTTTATCGTAATTGAGGGAGTTTACATAAAACCATTTTATAAATGAATAAACAGGATTCTGGCAGCGTTGAGATAGAAGATCTGAACGATGTTGATTTCACTATTAGTGAAGATGCTGGTTTTTGGTATTCAACAAAAGCTTTTCTTGATGTTTCGTGGACAATAAGAAAAAGAGATACAAGTTTCCTATTTATATGCTTAATTTCTATTTTTGTTGCAGTTATAAACCTTAATGTTGATTATGGTGGCTTTTCTGTGATTGGTGATAAACCAAGTCCTGAAATTGTATCTGATTTTAATGGGACTTATATGATTAATGCTTCAATGATGATGAGCAATAAAGTATTTAGGCTAGGGATATCTCCAAATAACTCGATTACATCAGATTTAGCTGAAAAATATCCGTTTATTCGTCCATATACATTTTTTGATACAGTAGAGCTTATGGCCAGCCATTTGGACCAAACAATAGATGCTGGCGTCGGATTTGGTGTTGAAGAGTTTTCTATAAAGAATTCAACGAAATCTAGGGTTGTTGCCAACTCATTTGATACTGTAATTGGTATCAATGCGATATCTGAAATGCTTTTATCCAAAACAGACACCAATTATTCTCAATTTGAAATAAAACATATGGGATTTCCTCATCCTCCTTTAAACTCAGAGGTTGATATGGACTCTATTACTACATTATATGTCTATATTTCTTTTATGATAGTTTCTATTCGTGCTATTCAATTCTTTTTCACCCTAGGAAAGGACAAAGTACTTTTTATGTGTCACTTAAATAGGTTATCTGATTTTGTTCAGTACACAACTGTGCTTATTATTGGTTTGGTTGATCACATACCAATTACAATTGTGGTTACACTATCAGTATCATTATTTACTAAGTCTACATCAGGTTCCAACATATTGATTGTTTTTTGCATGTTCTTGCTTTTTGTTATTGGATTTTGGCTCATGGTTTTTGCTTTTGGCTCTCTTCCCCGAAGTGATGGTACATTCGCTGTTTTCATAATCTCCATGATTGTTATTGAAATTGCCACAGTTATGCTTTTCCTATTTAAACAATTTATACCATTTTATGTCATCAAAATTGTAATGATTCTGTTTCCAAATGGAGGACTTCATGCAGGAATGCTGCTTTTCACAAAAGTTAAGTCATTTTACGGACCAATATCCTTTAGTAACATCAAATCCGAATACTACTTTTCTATTTTAGAAATCTTTTTATATCAACTAGGGAACATTGGTATAGGGTTCTTCTTCTTAGTATTGTTCGGATTGTGTGCACCAAGGTTTTATGGTGTTGCTCCACTTGGATGGAAGAATCTATTTTCATTAATACACTGGAAGAAATTATTCTCTAAAACTATAAGTAACAGAGTGTCGAATTCGGGAGAATCTGCAATATCATTTAACGAATTAAGGAAAACATATCAAGGTGAAGCCGAAATTGTGGCACTTAAGTCATTATCAGAAGAGATTAAAAAGAATGAAGTTATTATCCTAATAGGTCCGAATGGAAGTGGGAAATCAACATTGATTAATTGTCTAACTGGTGCTACATCATTAGATTCAGGAGTTATTTCTCTATATGGAGAACCAATTCAAGAAGATTATTCAGAATTATATCAGTGCTTGGGATTTGTTGCCCAAGATAACATTCTTTTCAAAGAGTTAACAGTTGAAGAACACTTAAGGTTTTTTGCTAGAATTAGAGGAATCCGTGAACCAGCATTGGAATTAAATGTTGAGTATTTTAGCCATATTCTACAATTAACAAAACAACTTCATTCAAGGTCTGAAGGGCTTTCAGGAGGCGAAAAAAGGAAACTATGTATTGCTATTGCTATGATTCAGAGACCTCAAATCCTTGTATTAGATGAACCAACATCAGGCGTTGATGTTCAAAGTAGACAGATTATATGGAGGACTTTAGAATCAATGAAAAATACCACTTCTTTTATTTCCACACATGCTTTGGAAGAGGCTGAGAGTGTGTGCTCAAGGATATTTGTTCTAAAAAGCGGAGAAATTGTCTTTTCTGGAACCCCCGTTCATCTTCGAGAACAAACTCATTGCGGTTATGTTCTCAGAGCAATTGATGGGAAAGATGAAGGTTTACTGTCTCTTGTCCAGCAGATTGTCCCTGAAGCTACTATTGATAACGAAGGCAGATCTGGAATTTTCTTCCCAATTGATGAAAGGGCCACCCAAGTCATCAACCTTATTGAAGAAAAGATGAATGAGTATGGTATTAGCGAATATACTGTACATGTTGAAAACCTCGAGGAAAACTTGATCAGATTTGTTGAAGAAGCTGAAGTTTAAGTTTTTATATTAAAAACATACTATTTATTTTGCTTTTTCTTTGGTTTTGGGATGGAAGACATATCAACCGCATTCCTTTTTAGAGATGAATGAAATTGAATAATATCATCAAAGTTTTGTAATGACTCTTCCATTGAATGATTCTCATCTTTAAGCCTTTTGATCTCTTTGCTTAACTCATCTTCTTCAAATTGCAAGCTTTCTATTTCTTTTTGAGAGTTAGATAATTGTTGGTCTAACTCTTCCATCTCATCAGAAAGTTCCTTTATTACATTTAATTTTTTCTCAGAAGAAGGTGATGGAAGCCTTATTTGTGGAAGATCTTGAGTTTTAATCGGAGGAGGTATGATTTTTTTTGCATTATCGCCCTTTTTTGGGGATAAGTGAATAACAGATGACTGGTTTAGAGTTTCATTTCTTAATTCTTCAAGCTCTGATTCAAGAGTTTTCATTTGTGTTTTTAAAAGTTTTATCTTTTTTCTTTCTTGGTGAGAAAGTTCGGCCCTTTTTCTTGCCTCCTGAGCACATTTTGTGATTTTGTAGCTAAATTGTTCAATATTATTCTTTTTTTCAAAAATAATCTTATCCATTTCTTTTTGTTTCTCAATAATGCTTTCTTGTTTTTCCTGTTCAATTCGAATCATCTCTAAAAACTCTTTTTCCATCTTTTCTTTTTCTTCTTTAAGCATTTGGGAATAGTTTGGTCGTTGCATTCTTCCAACATTCGCATCATCAATAATTTTTTTGAGTTCGCCATTTCGATTATTAAGCTCATCTACTTTTTTCTCTAAATGTTTCATTTCTTTGTACTGGATTTTTAATGAGGATTTGCTTTTAGAAATTCGATTTTCATATGTTTCTGTCTTAGTTTGGATTTCTTTCTTGATGCGATCAAGTTCTTCTCGTTTCATTTTTTCTATTTCAAGCTTTTCTTTGATTTGATTATCGATCTTAAGAATTTCTTCTTCAACCTTATTAATTTGGGACTTTAGAGATAACATTTGATCATCATTGACCTTTATAGATGTACCTTGAGACTCAATTTGCTTTTTTTGATATTCAAGATTATCAATGCTTTCCCTCATACTACTTTCAACAACTCTTAGTGATGAATTAAGCTCAGAGTTTCTCACTTTAAGTGTATCAAGCTCTTTAGTCATAGTTTCAATCTCAATTCTGGTCTCTTCTTCAACCTTCATTATCTGAGAAGTGCATTCTTCATGAACTTGATCAACCAACTCGGACACTTTCATTAATCTGTCATCAGCATCAGCTGCTTGTGCTTTGAGTTGCTGAATTTCAGAGTCATTGGATGGCTCAGGAATCTCAGGAGCGGTCTCTTTAAGTTTTGCGATCTGAAACTCGCATTTCAAAATTTCAGCTTTGATATTCCTGATATTGTCGCCAATTTGGAGCGATTTGGCTTCCAAAATTGCTTGCCTTTCAGTTGCTTTTTCTAAAAGAAATGAATTTGTACTAATTTCTGACTTTGAAGATTCCAATTCAGTATTAAAGGCTTCTATTTGCGTTTGTAGTTGCATTATTTGCTGATCTTTTTCAGCAAGTAGCTGCCAATTGGCATCAAATTCATCTGTGCGGTCCTTAAGCTCTTTTTTCAGCGCTTCAAGAGTTTTTTCTTTCTCTTTAAGAGCTGATGCAATTCCATTGAGCTGCGGATCAATTCCTTCAGCTAAATATGATGTTAGACTATTTATTTTAATGTCCGTTAAAAAATAACAACTTTTTACACATATATAGAGGAACAGAATCCCGTTCCTTTCCTTGGAATCTCTATATTATCTCTATTTCTGTTGAGAAAATCTGGCGCAATAAAATTATTCATTACACATGGTGCCGATGGCCTAGATAATGCCCGGGCGATGTCTAAGGGGTCTTTTGAGAAGCATCCATAATATATATTAGAATTTCGTTGCTGATCATATTCATCGACTTTCGAATCGGTGAGAATCCAAGAAGAAAACATGAGAGAATTTGATTTTAATCGTTACATAAAATTTTCAAATGTAAAATTTTTCCCTTTGAAAATTCAGAATTTACGATAAATTCGAATTGAAAATAATTTATTTAAATAAACTCCGTAAGTCAAGTAAAGTACTTACTTACAGGTATTGGTGGTATACATGACAGAATATCAGCAATTTCCTTCTGGTTTAAAATTGAGCTGAATGAAGGGAGAGTTTCCGCTACTTTATTTGTTTCTATTCTTGATACTATTAGAGAAACAGAATCAACAATATCTTGCCTTATATAAGGGGGTGTTTCTGTTCTTATCTTTTTAATAAGTCCCAATACTAGATCTGTTGCTGCTTTTGTATCTCCTGATAATCTAGAAAAGTTTGGCATCAATATTCGAAGGAATAGACTAATTCTGGAGTATGAATCAACTGAATCAAAGCATGTTGTTATATAATACTTAAAAACATCTATTGAACAATAATATAAAAACACACGTCCACATTGTACAGATATCTTACTTGGAGTATGTCCAAGAAGTAACAAAATATAGTGTGTAGAAACATCGTAATTGAGAACCGCTGCAAGTTTGGCTAATGCAACGCAACAGCTTTCCTTGTTAGGAACTAGATGTGCCGCATCAAATATCGGATCAATTAATGAATGGGATACTTCCCTATCAGATTGTTGAACAAGCAAAATAGAACATACAGAAAACAATAATGATTCTTTTTCTAATGACTGAAATTCTCCTTCAAAATCTTGAGGATCTTGAATCACTACCATCTCATTATCTCTGATGATGTTTGCAACCTTTATTGCAATACTGTCTCCAGAAACGAAAAATCTCTTAGAATTAGGTAAAGACTCAATAATTCCTTTCAATACTCCTAGAAATTCGATTGATAGAAGTGAACGATGCTTCTGCAAAAATCTACTAACGAAATGAACTGGAGAAGAATCATTTCGAATATGTGAATCTAATTGACGCATTAAATCAATGGCCAAATCAGGAAATCCAAATAAAAATAGTCTAGGCAAAAAGGATTGAGCAAGGAATAATGCTTGTTCACATTGACGAACTTCAAACTTACTCGGTCCGATTGCCGAGCTATAACTTGTATTATTCAACATTGTTTTAATTGAGTTAATTATCATTATAGATATCTCCTTATTGGAAGGAAGGTTTGTGAAAGTGATTAACCTTAAAAGAGAAATCTGATCTTGAGGAGCTTGATGAAGTGCAAGCTCGAGATCATCAACATATGAAGAAACCCTATTTGTGACTATGCCAATAAGTTTTTTAGATGAAGCATTTAAACTACAATCTTTTTGTTGATATGAAACAAATGGGAATTTGTGTCTGACTGTTAACGAAAATGGAATCTTATTAATAATAATTGTCGATATTTTTTTGTGTAATTCAGAACTTTCGAAGGACATTATAAATGTTGTATTAGTAATAGACTCTAAAAACTCTAAAAGGATAACAATATCTGTACAATCATTAATTGCTTTAAGAACCATTTCATCAATTTTTGGAATATCCAAAGTAAGAAGTCTTCCAATAAAAATTCTAGAACTTCGTAAAAACCTATCATCATCAGGACCCGACAGGCAAAACAATACAGAATTTGGATTCTTCTGAAGATGAAGAAATGCTGGAAGAAGGTGCTTGATGCATGCTCGTAAAGTCAAATCGGCTAAAGAAGGATTCATATTTGGATGATCAAGGAACTTCTGAGCAAGTTGATCAGAGAATGTAGGACTAAGAACCGTTATTATTGATTTTATAAATGATGTGAATGTTTGGGTAAACATATTATTATCAGCACAATCTCCAAGAGTTCTTTGCAAAGAAAACATTACACATCTCAGTAATAAAATACCCATTGCAGAAACATGCAAAGATCCTAAGGGTCCTTGGGTTCTATCTCGTGCAACACCCAATACAGCTTTCATTTTGTTATATAGGGATGAGGGACATAGGTGAATAAAAGTAAAAAACTCATTATCATCAGTTTTCGAGCATGTCTCAAATGTTGATGATTGTTTAAGGTTTGTGGAAAAATAATTCTTAAGTATCTGAGGCATTTTTTCAACTAAAGGAGACAATGTTGAGTTTTCGCTCTTATCAACCATAAAAAAATGAGTAGGATATGAACGAGGTTCTTCTTCTTCTTCAGAATCAGATTCATTTTCCGTGGCTTCAACAGGGTTTCTTGGCAAAAGAAGATTATATAAGTAAATATTGACTGGTATATGATTAACTATTGCAAGAACACAAAAAGGAGATAATGAAGGGCATGAGTGAAGAAAATCACATAAAATTTGGCCATCAATTTGATTGCTTAAGGTAAAAGCATGAATATACAAAAAGATATAGGAAAACGAAAAAATTAACTGTTCTTGAGTGGCATGAAGAGTGTTGTTGAGTTCTCGAAGAATATCAATAATTGCTCTTGTTAGCAGTGATCTAGATTTCCTTTGTTCAGATATCTGTTTAAATGCAGAAACAGGATAATGATTGAGCAAAAGCCTTTTACAATCATTCATGCTAACCAAATTACAGAATGGATCATAAACAAAATTTGCAACAATATCAGAAGGCTTAGAAAAACATACATCACGATTGTAAATCGAATAATTGGCTATTTCTGGGAGAGGGAAACCGAAAAGCTTTGGATTTAGATAAGATTTCAATTTCCCGATCCTTCCGAACACCATTTTATTTATATCAAATAAAAACGGATTATGTTGCTTAATTTCATCAGAAAAATCGATGTAACTATTAATCAAATGTATTGGAGATAAATCGTGGTTAATTATTGAAAATATTTGCACGACAAAACTTATATCTCGAATTCCTAAATTTAGAACCCCCATTTTAGTATTTTTTAATAACCAACGGCTTAAGAAGGAAAAAGTTTGGATTTTATGAGCTGGAATCGAATTCTTTAATGCCTCCTGTATTTTTTCAACATCGTAATTTTTATCATTCAGTGTTCTTTCGATTAATTCTAATAGTATGTTTGTAGGCTGCTGAATCAGATCCATTTTGGAGTGAATGTCACTTTTAAATTCAAAGTAAACTCAGAAAGTGATAATCATAAAAGTGTCAGACATGATTGTTTACATTAGGAGTGTTTATGGAACTATTTAGTTTTTTCTGGCCCAAAGATCAGAAAATTAAGTCTTCAACATTAGTCTAATGAATACAGTAATAACAATAACAGGAAACGTTTGATAAAAGGTAAGATTTCTTTGAACATTTTTTGCATTCTCTTTGAAGAATATCAAATATTAGAAAATGATTTAAGTTTTTTTGAAAATTATAAGAGGATAATCTCTAAAAATGGTGTTCAATTCAATTCCAATGGAATAACTTTGCTGATAAATCCATTTAGATGAGTGAAAAATGAACCAGAAATCCCAATAAACCCATCGGCATTTTCATGGTGTCAACAACACCTGAAATTATCAATCGAACCAAAGCAAAACCCGTTCATTTAGTTTCACAAAATTGCTTTCAAACACTAATTAAGAAATTCCTCCAATAAAAAATGTTTTTAATTCAATTTTTTTAACAGTGTTATTTTATACAAAATGAACTTGAGCCTATCTCTCTTGTTCTTGAAAGATATTAAAAACCAGTCCCCATTTTTGAGCAAAAATCGGATTTCTATGAATTTGTGCTCTATTAGTAGAGTCTTTGCTTCTTTCATGATTACTAATCAAGAGATTCAGGGAAACAAATGCTCATTTAATTTATTTCTAAGACCAATATTGTTATTTGATAGCATCAGGCAGTATGGTGTGTATACAAAAATCTTAGATGAAAGAGTTTTCTTCCAAGAATGCCTTTTCAGCGATATATTATCCCAAAGTTCGTATGGAGGTGCTCTTTATTGTATTGGATGCAACCTTAGCATTATTTCTTGTAGATTTCAAAACTGCCGTTCGAATTCACAAGGAGGAGGATTCGCTTTAAGTGGTGGTAATTTGGAATTGAACAACACATGTTTTTATATTTGTTCATGCTCAAAAACTGATGAAAATGGAGGGAACGGGTTTATATGTACTAATTCTAACACAAACATTTTTAGAAACAATGCCTATTACTCTGGGTCAATAAAGTCTAATTCTGGCGATAGTGTTTTCGATATTAGCCAGAAATTAACTAGAGTTAGTTGTTGGAATTCAACACAGTGTTTAGGGCAATCAGGAGCAAGCGGAGGATGCTTAAGATACATGGTAGAGGGATCGAAATATGATTATGGTACAATATACAATAGCTCTGATTACAACTCAATTGAAGGATGGTATTCTTGTTTATATGTTGAAACAACAAATTTGTTGTATAATAATAGAAATGATAAGTGCCTGATTTGGGGAAATCAAAATACTTATATGATTTTTCGCCATTGCGTTTTTTATGGAAATATTAAAGCTATGGATTCCTTTTGCTCATTTACAATTGAGGATTGTTTTTCTGATTATTCCTATCTCTCAATGTCTACTACATCCAACATTCAGACACTTGATATTACGACAAATGATCATTGCAAAATATTAAATTTTGTGGAGAATCATTGCACTATGTACAGCTTTGTCATAACCCTGGGCCCGTTATTACACTTCTCAAGCTTCCTACTTTTCTTTGAATAAATGGGTTAGTTTGTTTCTTTCTCAAATATCGTCACTTTTAATCTAATCCTTTCAATTTTTTTATGAGACGAAATAACGGAAAACCTCCATTAACGTGCTAACATAAAAAATATGTCTTATATTGAGAACAAATCAGGCTATAATAAGCATTCCGCATCTCTTCCTCGAATGTTGAAGATGAACGGATTTGATGCCCGAGAAGCAATGGAGAATCATAAAATGAATGATGATATGGTTGCATTATTTCACTCAAATACCCAAACAGAGACGAAAAAGCTTTCTAATCTCAGGGCGCAAATATTATCATATGAAGAAATATCTAGAAGGAATTCTGAGAAATATATGAGGAACGGAGAAATGATTAACCGTGCCATAGAAAAATTAAATAATGACATTGATGTTATTGAGGAGATGGTGAATAGTGATACGAATAAAGTTGAAAATATTGAATCAAAAATGGATGAGTTTCAAGCAAAGATTAAAACAATAATTGACAAACCTAGTAACAGACTTGAAAGCTTTTTTCAAACCTTAAAGAACTCCAAAGAAATTAAAATCGATGAACAATCAAATAAACTCAACATTAGGAGTGCAAGTGAGTTTCAAAGAGGAGAACTATCCCAAACAAAGAGAGGCATTGAAAAGTCCATTCAACAACAATGGCAAAAAATGAAGGATTCCACTGATTATATTAGCAGTCTTGAAATGTTATTATTGGATGCCCAAAAGAGGAAGAAATTGTTTGCCTCAATGCAACCAAACACACAAAACGTGGCCAAAACATCAGTCAATCTCGAAGAAATGAGAAACATTGTTTTTTCAGAGTTTCCGTCAAACAAAGAAGATATTCTAAATCAGATGCAAAGGAGTGTAGAAGACAGCTTTGGAACTCTTCAATCCTATTTTGAGAGAGCTAATTCTGATCTTGATGATCTTAATCAGGAGATGAAAGCAAATTGGAAAGATCAAACAGGATTTGAAGAACACCTTAATCGGCTACAAGATCAACAAAAGGAATTGGATTCAGCAATCAAATTTTCTCAAGTCGAGTTCTCCAAAAAAGTTAATGACCTTAAAAATAAGTATGATGAATCCAAAAAGAAGTTTAATGAAAAAATTATTAAATTCAAGAGCGTTCTTCTCTCTAAAACAAAGAATATTGTAAGAACAAATCGGAACAAAATTTCTGTTATACCGCAAATTGCATCAGAACATTTTGAAAAATTTTCCAAAATTGCTTCAAAGGTATCAACTGTCCTAATGTCACCACAAGATTCTATTGAAAAATCAATGAAGATCCAAGATATTATTAAAAGCGTTCCTGATAGGATAACAACACTCGCCAAAAATCTTGTATGGTGCAAAAATGTAATCACCTCATGGAAAAAATACGGATTTGAGTTTAAGATTATCAATATTCATCAAATTGGCCAAATTGAAAGTGATCTCAAGTCTATAATGCTGATTCTGGATCTCAAGGAGAGAAAGATTCCACCTTTAATGAATGAATTTGAAAACACACCTTTACCAGGCGTCCCTCCAACCGTCAAAGGTATTGAATATGTACAAATTGAGAAACCAAAGTTTGATTTTACATCATTAAAAATGGATGTAATTACCTCCAAAGAGATTGATAACCGAGCTAAGGAATTATATGAAGAGGAAGAAGAGGAGGATGACGAGGAAGAAGATACATCAACAAAGCAGATTACTAAAGCCCAAAGTGTCCCACCTAGTAAGATTATTGAAGCATCTCCAGAAAAGACAAAAAGAAGAGCGAAAAAAGTCGAAACAAATTTAGATCTTGATATGGCTGAAAATGAACCAGAATCACAAGCATCTTTGGATAGTGAGAATCAGCAACAAAATACTCGAAGGAAGAAGAAAAAGGCAGCTAACAGCAATATTGAAGAAATGGATGATTCATCTAAAGTGAAGAATATACAAAATGAAGACGAAAAAGAAACCGAATCAAAGGCATTGAACCAAGCTAAGACAAAACGAAGATCACGAAAGAATCTAGATTCTGTTAATACCGATCTTGAGGCATCTTTAACCCGACCACAAACCTCTGCTCTTGAAAATCCAGTGCCAAAAATCGAAAATCTGCCAAACGATGACACAATTGAAGGAAAAAAGAGAAGGAGAAAGCCTCAGTCACAACTGGCTGAAATGAAAACCGAAATCACAGAGCCAAATAATAAGGAGCCTGTTCCAAGCAAGAAACAAGAACCCCAACCCACCAAAGAGCCTGTTGCTAAGCCACCAGAACCATCCAAGAAAGAACCTGCTCCAAGCAAGAAACAAGAACCCCAACCCACCAAAGAACCCGTTGCTAAGCCACCAGAACCATCCAAGAAAGAACCTGCTCCAAGCAAGAAGCAAGAACCCCAACCCACCAAAGAACCATCCACAAAGCAAACAGAACAACCAAAGGGTACTGTTAACAATATAGCTAAAATTGAACCTCCAAAAGTACAGAATGAAGGTAATACAAGTGAGAATGATACACAAAGAAAGAAAAAGAGGCACCACAAAGATGAAAATATAGAACAGCCAAAAGAAGCACCATCAAATCCACCCGAAAGCGAAACACCTGCAAGAAAGCATCGGAGGAAAGAATGAGATTAAACAATCTGTAAGTAAATTAAAAAATTTACAACGACGAATATTTTAAATTGAAATCAAAAAAAATCAAAATAACGGATCGATCTTCAGATATGAAAGAATCAGGTTCTCTTCGTATTGTTCCAGATCAACTTTTTTTTCGAGATATTAGTGCTGGAGAAAGCGATGCAATCGATATTTGGATAAGTAATATCGGAAAAGCCCCAATCACTATTCGTTATTCACTACCTTTCGATTCTCCATTTGAATTAATACCAAATACGCAATCATTATTACCACCAGGTCTTGAAGTTAAATCAATTTTGAAATATTCTGCGAAAAAATCAGAGGATAAAAGTTCAATTCTGACAGTCTCCTGCCCAAATTCATCGATTCAAATACCAATTTTGGCATCACCTCCGTGTGCAAGAATTGTTAAAGATGTAAATTCAATCAATTTAGGAACAATTGGTGTTGGTTTGGCTTTTAAGTTTTCTTTGTCATTGAGTAATATTGGTGTAAAAGAAGGTTCTTTTAAACTTAGTACCAGCGAACCTTCAGTAAGTTTCTTACCAGTATCTGGAGTTATTTTACCAGGAAAATCAATCGAAATAGGCGGAACCATAAAGCCAACAACAATTGGTCAAATTGAATTTGAAATTGCACTTGATGTTACAGGCTGCAACGAAAAATTATCTCCAATCAAGGTTCAAGCAAATGCAATATCTTATTCTTTAGGGCTTTTGTTTGAAGAAAAAGATGTTACAGAATTAAATTTTGGGTATGTTTATTTCGGACAAAAAGGAATCATTTCTGCATCAATAATTAATCGAGGCCCTGCTAAACAGTCTTTTGTAATTCATCCACCTCGTGATGATCCATCTAATTCTCCGAGGGCATCTCTGTCTTCACATGTTGATAGATCAGACATTGTGTTTTCTAGTCTCCCATCAGAAGGCCTCCTCAGTCCTCATGGAAGTTTCCCCATCAAATTCATTTTTAACCCTCCTGTTAACCATACTTCCATCGATGATATTGAATATTCGTTTACTCATTATTCCTTCATAGAAGTAGTTGAGACAGGCCAACTTTTCAAATTTGTTCTATCAGGAAAAGCAGTTAACCATTATTTTTCTTGTTCTTCAGTTGATTTTTCTTTCGATAAAATCCCATTAGGACAAAAATCAACACAAGAACTCACAATTAGTAATGCTTCAATTTATCTGCCCTTATCAGTTTCTGTTTCTCCAATCGCTCATTTTCGATTTCTTCCATCAAAGGTTTCTATACCTCCAAAAGGTACCAAAGCTATCATAATCGAGTTTTTCCCTAAAAATTTTGGGGATTTTCAAGTTTCCACAAGTTTAATCATTTGCGAAGGCTTGATGAAAAGGCAAATTAGTCTATGTGCCCAGTGTGGAGAAATAAAAGAGAAAGATTTTGAGAGGATTCCAATATGGAAATCTCAGGAGAATGCAATGTATAGCTTGTTACATCCAGATAAGAGATATGCATTTGGGAAAGATGAGATTGAACAGAAGAAGTCACTTAGAAAGCTATTTGATTCATATGTTACCGAATCAGCCAACAAAAGAAGAATTCAGACAGCGTTATCATCTTTTAGGGAAAGGGCTAAAAAGGAAGCAGAAGAGTATCTTTCTCGAACAGTTGGAAAGTATACCAAAGAGGATGTTAATGACCTGATTTCAAGGAGCCTGAAGAATCGGGAAGAGACACTTAATGTCGATTATGATACTTCAGAAAAGCCATTTGATGGATTAACTCCACCAGATCCCGTATTTATTGATCGCCCAGCTCCATTATTCATATCTAATCCCCAAAAATTTGGTCTATATCAGAATAGTGATAAAGATAACTCTACGATTATTAAAAGTAGAAGCAAAATTGCGATTGATGAAAATGTTATGATAAAAAAGAAATTCAAGCCTAAACCGACTACTCCAACTGAAATAAGTGAATGTAGTCGACCTTTGACTCCAGCTCAACAGTTAATGGTTATAACATCCCACCAAACCTTGAATTTTGGACAGATTTCTGTTTTTTCAACAGTAGCTAAGTCATTTACTGTTACAAATAATCTTCAACAACATATCATAGTTACTATGAATTTTGATTATGAAGAATTATCCAAAAGTACCCCCCAATCACAAATTATTTTGCCCAGGCAAACTGCAGGGTTTGATTTGGTTTTTCATAGTCGAATTCCTCATAATTTTTTGAAGGCAGTTCAGTATGTTATCAATGGACATCATTCTTTTTCTTTCAATGTATGTGCCCAAATCGTTCCAATTGATATTCAACTATCACGTAGTTCAGTTGATTTTAGATTTTCACCCGACTCTGTAACACCAATAATTAAAGAGTATGTGACCATTCAAAACAAAAGCAATACATCAGCAGAGTATAATTGGACTGGATTAACTAACAGTTTTTCTATTTCTGTTATCTCAGGGACAATTGATCCATTAAAATCTGTGAACACAGAAATCTCATACAATCCAGGGAACAAGCCTCATGATGAAGCAACTTTAGTGTTGAATTGTGTGGGAGGGTACCCAAGGCCTTTGAAATGTATTGGAGATGTTGGCAACCCCAAATGCAGTATAAGCAAGAAAGTTATTGGCTTTGGTCTTATTCCTATAGGAATTATGAAAAATAACCAAATCAGGATCAAAAATACTGGAGATGAAGATGCCATATTTTCATTATCCTATAATAATGTTAACGAACTTACTGTATCTCCAATGAATGGGAGAATTCCAGCACATGACTTTATTAATCTTCAAGTTTCTTTCAAGTCAGTACAGCCTCACTCATTTGAGATACCTGTTAATATAATAATTGCCGGGTCACAGCCATTAGTTTTTATTGTTACTGGACAATCAGAATTACCGAAAGTGAGCATAACAAATAACGAATTCGAATTTGGGAGATTGTTTGTTGGTTCATCCCTCTCATTGGAATCAAGGATAGTGAATAGTGGAGCAATACCAGCAATTCTTTTTCTTGATTTATCTTCTCATCCTGATTTCCGAATCGAATATTCTACGGATTTAGCCGAAAATGGAAATAACGATAAGGTTAATTCCATATCCCCCGTGTCAGATCCAATTTTTGTAACCAAAGATACAAATTATATTGGTGGATCCGTTTCATCTTCACCATCACAGTCATCTCTAGGAAAAGAGTCATTTCAGGATGACAATGACAATAATTCGGGCCCAGGAGTTATATACAGGTTTTATCTTCTTGAGAATTCTGAAATTATTTTTAATCTGGTGTTTCAACCTACTGAAGTCGGGGAACATTCTTTTGAATTGCCTTTCACAATGATGAATATTATTTCTGCCTCTTCTTTTCATCTCCAGCCCATTGTTAGCGCAGAGGCAGTTTTAGCTCCATTATCTCTTTCTACATCTTCACTTGATTTTGGGATATCTCCAATATTCAATACTGATAATCCGCACTCAAGACCAGTTTCTCGACAAATTACCCTAAAGAATGAATACAAAGATTCTATTAAATGGAGATTTGATATAACTCCAGGTTTATTTGGAGATCCAGCATCATTCACAATCGATCCAAGCTCGGGTACAATTGATTACAATTCATCAATACTGGTTCATATATCTTTCTGCGCAAGGGTTTCGTCTCCATATAATATTCAGCTTCCTGTTATGGTTCAAACGACCAAAGAAGAATCTTTAATAGGGAAGATTCAACTTACTGCAGTTGGTACAAATTATGTATTTCGAATGTCAAGGCAATCAGTCTTTTTACCAATTGTTCCACTCAATTTTAAAGCTCAAGAACAAATTAGTATTATAAATCATGCTTTTGTTGAAGGACTTCTTCATGTCCAGCTCTCAATCAATGAGAATAATTTCCCCTTAAAAGTCACTTTTCCTGAAGGGAATCAGCTATCGCACACTACAATACAGTTACCAGTTATTGTTTCTATTCAATCACCAAGACCAATAAGTTTTTCAACCGTTGTTGCAATCATAGATGATCATGGAAATTCGACTACATTTCTGGTATCAGCAACAACTGATAACTCCATATTTACAATTTATCCATTTTTCAAGGGACAACTTGTTCAATTGAAAAGCGGATCCGGAAAACCTATTACAGCCGAATCAAAAGTCTGTTCTTTGGCTACTGAACTAACTTCGAGATTTATCAACTCGATTGATGAAAGTGAATATAATTCAATAGCCATTTCAAACTGGGATCCTTCATGTGACAATGTTTCTGTTTCATTTGTTGTCAGATATTTGAATGCAATTGTTCTTAATACACAATTTTCTGATTTTCCAGGAGATTTGATAAAAAATGACTGGGGACTTATTCATGAAATTATTAGTAATCTATCAAATGGCAAGAAAGTTATTAATGATTATGAAAAAATTGAAACAAACGGAGTTCCATCATCAATAATGAAAAAATATGAATCCGCCAAAAAATTGATACGAATTTTGCAGTCTTACGGTGTACTTATTTCGTCCATAAGACCCGAGTTCTTATTATCAAAGAATGATTTTGTTGTTTTTATTCGCAATAAGGTGACAAAACAGATTCTTGGAATTGATAGTTTTAACGCTCCCGAAATTGCATCATTTGATCAAAAAACTCTAAATGAATTTCTTTCATCAAAATCAATTTCTACAATTGTTATGAACAGGATTAAAAGCTATGAAATGCAATATCATAATTTATCGATTGAATCTTGGATGATGATTTTGATGCAATTATTCAAGATATTTATTATCAATAAAATTGATCCCGAAAGATTAAATTCAACTCCTGGAGTCTCAACAAGCATTAAGGGAATTCAAGCTCTTGCTTCAAAAATGTTGAAGGGAGATGATGTTTTAGCTGAGATTAGCAGGCCAACAAAGAATTTAAGTTCTTCAAATGTTTTCAGTACCGCTGAGTGTTGTTTGCTGAAATGGGTTTCAATACATTATTCCAACATTCTTGGTACATTTGAAAAGCCAATAATTGATTTCGAATCATTAAGAGATTCGATTGGTCTTTGTGCATTAATGAAAGCACACACAAATGTATACAATGGATCATTGATTGAAAAATCATTAGATAGACAGCAATGGGAAAGCTATTCGTACGAGTTTACCAGTGCAATCAAAGAATTAAAACTATCTTTTGTACCTCGCTCAGAAGAAATAGTGGATGGATCAAGATGCATATTGGCTCTCATTCTCGCACATCTATTTGAGATATTACCAAGATACCAACCAAGTGCAACTGTTGACTTTACTACTACACTACACAAAATCGTAACTAAAAATATTTCCATTTCCAACCCATCCAAAGCAGAAATTGTTTATCGGGCATCATTAGAAGGAAGCCCAAATTTTTCATTGATTAATGATTCAATTACTATCGGACCAAATCAAACAGTTGATTTTCCAGTACAATTTTATGCACGAACAATCAAACCACAAATGGCAAAACTGACAATGAATCCACTTAAACCAAGGTTTGTCTCAAATAATTCTAATTCTTCACTGTCTGTTCCACAATCAGATTCAGCCAGAGGAGAATCAAGAATGCCAATGTTTTCTGCTCCAATAGTTATAGAGCTCATTTCTGCAGTATCTATATCTCAGCCAGATATTTCTTTGAGTTGTGAGGGACCAATATATCAAACTACATCTTTATCTATCCCTATCAAAAATTTCTCAGCAGTTAAGTGCAAAATGCAGGCACATATCAAGTTTTTTAAAATCGCAGATGAAAATGGGAAGCCTATTCCTCAATCAAAGCCTCTTCTCCAACAAATTCAATCAATGATTATCAACACAGGCGAAGATAATGACAATTTGGTGTCAGGAAAAGACAACGGGTTTTCTGATATTATCAAGTCACATTCTCCATTCGTATTTTGTGCTCAAGATGTCGATTTTTCCGATGATCATTCAAAAGTAATTACCCAAATGGAGTTTATCCCGATCAGCCTCGGGTCATATCGATGCATTTTACTATTGATGGATGATAATGCTGGAGAAACAGTAATCGAGATAATTGCTAATTCTACTGTGCCTTCAGCAAATGAAGTTGCTCAATCTAAATTGAAAACAGAAGCAGGGAAGAAACTGACATATTCTATTCCCCTTGACCTGGTTAATACTAATTTAATTAAGGCGATTGCCTACTCAGTGGAAAAGCGAGATTCTGTTATTTCTCAGTCTTCAGATAGGAAATTTAAAGAACAGTTATTAAGAAGGCAGCATGAAATCGAATCAATATTTAAACAAAGTTTTTCAACTCAAAAATTTAGCCTTGTCAATTCTTCTTCTGCATATTTTGAGATCCCACAAGAAATCGTTTTAATCAAACCTTCATTAATCGAAAACTTGCACAAAGGCCCATCCCCACACCAAAATGCTGTCAGTATTGTTTTTCGGCCGAATAAAGCTGGTGACTACCCTTGCCATATTCTATTAGTTTCAAAATATGATATAAGAGCTTTTCAATTCAAAGGCCAAGGAATAGCTTCAACAAAAGAATTAACCCTTGAGTTTTCAACTGTTAGCGGAAAATCTATAAAGCAAGATATCCCTATACATAATCCTTCTCACGAACTTTGGACATATAAAGTTAGCATCTCAGGTGATCCTGCATTTTCTGTTTCTCCTCGATTGTCTGTGAAGGCTTCATCTATCGGACAACTACCAGTTACTTTTTCGCCAGTTAAAGTTGGACAATTCAGCGCCGAGGTTTCCATTTTCAATATTAATAAGGAATCATCTGTTGTATATCGAATTATTGGAACAGCAGATGAACCACCAGCCGAAAAGAAGATTTCTGTGGAATGTCAAGCTAGGAAGCATTTCAAGCAACAAGTAGAGTTAAAGCCATTTATTCGTAGTGGATCATGTGTTGTAACATCAACAGTCCCAATTATTAAGTTTCCAACAGAAGTCACTTTTGAAAACAACCAGTTAATCGAACCATTTTATTTTACTGTTTATGCACCAAGAAGTGGCTTATCTGTTGGTACAATTACTTTTACTGACCCTGTTTCAAAGAGTTTTATATGGTATATTATTGAGATACATGTAAATTCTCCTAATCCAGAGCAAACGATTAATGTCACCACTATTGCTCGCAAATGTGTGACTGTTAATATCCCCATTTCTAATCCAAAAGAAAAAACTGCACAGTTTCAAGTTGTATTGTCTGATGAAGATCTTTTCGGAGAAAATAAGTTATCAGTTCCTCCTAATAGCTCAACAAATTATAGTTTGGTTGTTTCACCTCTCAAAGCAATGAAGAGGATGTCCTCAGTGTATTTTTACTCTGATGATGATGGTGAGTTTTGGTATTCATTGAAAGTAGAAGTAACTGACGCTCCAGAAAACACCCTTGCTCCACTATCTTCAGCCATTGGAAAATTCGCCACTGCATATATTTTATTGGAGAATCCATTAGAAAAACCAACCACTGTTAGAGTAGAAAATAGCAATCCAACATCATTTCATATCGTATCAAAGAGGGTAATACAACTACAGCCTCTTGAAAAGAAGAAGGTCGAGGTACGATATATTCCAACATCAGTTGGAATCAAAGAAGTTGCTGACATCTCATTCCGATCAAATGAAACCGGTGATTGGATCTATAAATTATCTGGAACCGGAAAGCCACCTCAACCATTATCCCCAATCATTGTTGCAGCATCAGTCAGATCTCCAAATTCTGCATTGGTATTGTTCAATAATCCGTTTCCATATCCAGCTAAATTCTCAATTTCAATGAGTAGCGATAATGAAGGAGACATATTCAACTTTTTACTGAAACGAAAAGTCTTTTCTTTGACATCCTACGGAGAAGAGTTTCAGATTCCATTTACTTTCTCTCCAATCGAAGTGGGCCAATTTCAGGCACATATTATTGTGGCATTTATCGGCCCAACCAGGAATAATTTAGAGGTATCATCTATGCCAGGAATAAGATGGGTGTTTCCAATAATTGGCAATTCTTTATCATCAACCGTAAGTGATTGCAGACAATTGAAGTGCAGATCACACGAATCAATTGACGAAACAATGTCATTTACACTAGTTGGTGAAACAGAAGTGTTCACCCCAGAAGAATATTCCATTTCACTTGGAATACCTCAAGAAAAAGATTTTTTACGATACTTTTTAGATTTAAGACCAATACATGTGAGAAAAATGGCCTCTTCATCAGAAATTATTGTTTCAGCCAAATTTTCTCCAAAAAGACCAATTCAGCTCTCTTTTGGAATATCAATAATGAATCCCCTTTCGCAAGAATGGAATTTCCAAATCGAGTTGAATGTTGAAAAAGGAAAGCCGCACCAAACAATAATGATTGAAAGTTTGCTCAATAAATCGGGAGTTGCTACAATTACTCTCCCAGTTGGAATTCGTTCGCAAACTCCATTCCATGCATATATGGCCAGCGGATCAGCAATTGAGTTCACTCTTAGCCATGAACATGGATATATTGAACCATCAATTTCGGAGCAAACAGACACACCATTATCTGTTATCTTTTCTCCAAAGATGTATGGCAAAGTTTTAAAGGGACTCCTTGTAATTGATACTCTCGATAGCCAGTATCTATTTGAAGTAATAGGAAAAACACCAGAATACATGCCCCCAGTTGTGAAAACGAGCACCATATTCGGTGAAATTAGTCTCGATGAGGCCAAACCCGAACAAGAGCCAAAAAAGAGAAGAAATATTATAAGAGACAACATAGAAAGTGTGAAAATAGCTAAACCTCGAGTCAGCACATCTCAGAATGTGAGAAAATAAATGTAAACACTATTATTATGTTTTTGGACGACGGGTATCTCCTTGAAATGTTCACTAATTTGCATTACGTTGATCATTGTGTCCATCTAGACTCAGGAAGAAGCGTTTCGTTCAAAGCATTAAGTAGTTCGAGCACAGATCCAGACTTGACCGGACAGATTATTTGGCCCGGCTGCAATCTTTTGCTTTCATATATGGATAAAAACATGAATTTATTCGAAAACAAAAAATGTATTGAAGTTGGCGCTGGAATAGCAGTATGTGCTTTACTAATAGCTAAGTATTGCAACCAAAGCAATGTTGTTGCGACTGATGGAACAGACATTGTTGTTGATCTAATTAATGAAAACATAAAGAATGAGAAATGCGAAGGAATAATAAGCTCTGATAAGCTGAAATGGGGAAAAAATGAAACCAGTGCATATGTGCAATTACATGGATCATTTGATTTGGTGTTTGGATCCGAAATAGCATATGATGAGAATTGCATTGATGCACTAGTTGAAACAGTGAGCATTCTGCTGAAACCAGGTGGTACATTTATTGTTGGGCATATCAACAGATATCAAAGAGTCACTGACTATCTGATGAAGAGGTTGGATGATTTCAACATGAAAATATCAGAAGAACACACATGGAGCAGCATAATGAGCTACAAAATGGACATGATTGAAGGTTCTGTATATGTGATAAATCATAAAACATAGACCTAGTTTTTATGCAGCCTATTCAGATTGGAGTTTTTCTTGTTCACACTTGTTTTTTTCTCTGTTCTTTTCTTCCAAACACTTCAATATCGAACGGAATTAAGGAAGGGCATTTTTCTCCTATGATATATTACTTTATTTGGTATATGTTAACAATGATTACTTATATATTGGCGTGCAAGGATCCATTTTTTATTTCTGATATGGAAACTCATTTGAGCCAGCAGGAAAATCTATTTCATTGTGAAAAATGCAATATTGATTGTCCAATTCGTGCATCACACTGCAAAGAATGTGGAAAATGCGTTCTTCGAAGAGACCATCATTGTCCATTTCTTGGAAAGTGTGTTGGAATGGGAAATCACATGTATTTTTTACTTTTTTTGTTATTCTTATCAATCTTTGATGTCAAGACATGCATTGTCTTTGCTAAATCAATGATTGACGATCTTGAGTTTGGAAGATGGCTTATTACATCTCTTCCATGCACAATATGTCTCTTCATGGCAGTAATTTCCATCATTCAACCTGTACTTTTATTCCCAGTACACTTATACTTTGCTTTCGCTAATATCACCACATGGGAGAGTGCAAGAAAGACACAAATAACATATCTTTCATCATGGAACCTCAGACTTTCGCCTTTTAGCAGAGGATTAATTTCCAATATTTGGGAATTTATTACCATGAGATGGAAGAAACCCAGTTATTCTGTACCTGTTTCAGAGGAAGAGTTAAAACAGTGGAGAGAAGACAATTCATTCTTAAGTAATGATAGATATGAATGTTGTTGAGTAAAAGATATGAATTAATGAGCTTTTTACATAGCTTCGTCTTCTTCTTCGGCACCACCTTCGACTGATTCAGCAGCAACTTCATCATAATCCTTTTCAAGGAGGGCAAGATCTTCACGGGCTTCTGGGAATTCAGCTTCTTCCATACCTTCACCAACGTACCAGTGAACGAAAGCACGCTTGGCATACATAAGGTCGAACTTGTGATCAAGGCGAGACCAGGCTTCAGCGATAGCTGTAGTGTTAGCAAGCATACAAACAGCGCGTTGAACCTTAGCAAGGTCACCACCTGGAACGACAGTTGGTGGTTGGTAGTTGATACCAATCTTGAAACCAGTTGGGCACCAGTCAACGAATTGGATTGTTC